>JAEEGG010008827.1_pt1 | contig 22733 bp, 20 predicted proteins | sample 9134161 | NCBI WGS metagenome assembly JAEEGG01 (sample SAMN16246543, study PRJNA631951) | gut metagenome | biome: gut microbiome; feature: rumen; material: CR-attached | host: Bos | place: Iran: Karaj | collected 2018-10
ATTTTCAACAAGCTGGTGTTTGTGAAGCCGCTGTTCGGGGTGACGAAGGAGTGACTGGAGAGGCTGGAGTAACTGGAGAGACTGGAGAATCAGGTAATGAGGAAGAACAAGATAGACATCATTTCGCTGGGCTGTTCCAAGAATCTTGTGGACAGTGAGCAGCTGATGCGCCAATTCGAGGCTGCAGGCTATCGCATTGCCCACAACCCCAGCCGTGTTGACGCCGAGACGGTGGTGGTCAACACCTGCGGCTTCATCGCCGACGCGCAGAAAGAGTCTATCGACACCATCCTGTCGCTAGGCGAAGCAAAGCGGCAAGGCAAAATCCGCAACCTGATTGTCATGGGATGCCTGTCGGAGCGGTTCCGCGCTGAACTCATGGAAGAATTGCCCGAGGTGGACCGCCTGTACGGCAAGTTTGACTGGAAAGGCATGCTGGCCGACCTGGGTCATGCCTACCGCTACGACATCGACCGAGAACGCCACCTGACAACCCCCAACCATTATTGTTACCTGAAGATTTCGGAAGGCTGCAACCGCTTCTGCGCCTTCTGCGCCATCCCGCTCATTACCGGCCGTCACACATCCATCCCCATTGACCAATTGCTGGATGAAGTGCGCATGCTGGTCCAAAAAGGCGTCAAGGAATTTAACGTCATTGCCCAGGATCTGTCATCCTACGGCTTGGACCTTGAAGGGCGCATGATGCTGCCTGAACTCATCGACCGCATGGCCGACATCGAGGGTGTGGAATGGATTCGCCTGCACTATGCCTACCCCACCCAATTCCCCTATGATATCCTGCCCATCATGGCAAACCGTGACAACGTGTGCAGCTACCTGGACATCGCATTGCAGCACATCAGCGACCCGGTGCTGACCAACATGCGCCGCCACATCACCCGTCAAGAGACTCTCGACCTGCTGGCACGCCTGCGCCGCGAGGTGCCCGGCATCCACATCCGCACCACGCTGATGGTGGGCTTCCCAGGCGAGGGAGAGCAGGAGTTTGAAGAACTGATGAACTTTGTGCGTGATGCCCGCTTTGAACGAATGGGCGCTTTTGCCTACAGCGAGGAAAACGGCACCTGGGCTGCTCAAAACCTGACCGACGACATCCCTCAGGAGGTGAAGCAGGACCGTCTGCAACAATTGATGGCGCTGCAAGAAGACATCTCGCTCGACATACAAGAGCAGAAGGTGGGACAAAGCCTGCGCGTCATCGTGGACCGTGAGGAGGACAATTACTACATCGGGCGCACTGAGTGGGACAGTCCCGAAGTGGATCCCGAGGTCCTGATCACTAAAGCAAAACCGCTCGCCATCGGCGAATTCACCCAAGTGCGCATTACCCAAGCCCTGCCGTTTGAACTGATTGGCAAAGCCGAATAACCAAGCAGGATACAACTACATCCATTTTTCTTGATAAAAAGTTGTTGGCAAGACACTTGTCGACATGCAATCGTTTGCGCTACTCATTATTAAAAAAATAAACATTTTTAATATGTAATGTTGAAATATGTTTGTAATTTTGACCGACTTTAAAAAAGTTTCAGGTATCAAGAACAAACCAACTTTATTTACATGTTTCATTAATAACCAATTATTCTTTATGAAGAAATTAACGTTAATTTTATCTATCATGATTGCGCTCGTTGGCTTGAACGCTAACGCAGCTATGTACATCGTGGGTAACGGTCCCCTGGGTGGCTTTACCTTTAACGGCGGTTACGAGATGCCCGATTCAGACAATGGTCATTACACCTACAAATTTACTATTGCCGAGGACGCTGAATCAGCAACTGTTTACTTCGTATTTGCCAATGGGCAAGGCACTGACTGGGATGACTTCAACGGTAACTACCGCATTGGTCCGACCAATGGCGACGAGAGGGTAACTGTCAATGAGTGGAAAACTACCCAGATGGCTGGTGGTGACAATGGCGCCTATTCCTTTACGGGCACTAAGGGCCAGGAATACACCGTGACCCTTGATGCGAGTGGGAGCGAAATGAAATTCAAGGTTGAAGGTTATGTTGAGCCCATCGTTGGTGAGACCTACACCGTTGCCGGCAGCAGCACCGCTCTGTTTGGTGAACCCGCTTGGAGCGCAACCAACACTGCCAACGACATGACCTTGGAGAATGGTCTTTACACCTTTACCAAGAACAATGTCGAGCTGACTACCGCTGGTTTCAGCTTCAAGGTGGTTCAAAACCATGACTGGGGTGTTGCTTATCCCAGCGACAACTTCGTACAGGCTATCGCAAAGCATGGCTACTACAACGTTGTTATCACCTTCAATCCCGAGAACCAGGAGATCACCTGCACCCCGACTCTCGTTGAGGAGATCATCGACACCGAGGATCCCATCTACACCGTTGCTGGTGCACCTGCTGCCCTGTTTGGCACTGAGTGGGCTCCCGCTCTCGTTGAGAACGAGATGACCAAGGGCGCTAACGGCATCTACACCTGGACCAAGAATGCTGTTGCACTCACCGCTGGTGAAGTTCAGTTCAAGGTCGTTCTGGGTCACGAGTGGGGTCAGGAATGGCCTTCGAGCAACTATGTTGCAACCATCGCGGAGAATGGCACCTACAACGTAGTTATTACCTTCAATCCTGAGACCAAGGACATCACCTTCGATGCTACTATCGTTGAGGTTGGTGATGACTTCTACACCGTGGCTGGTTCTCCCGCCGCTGTCTTTGGCGAGGAGTGGAATCCTAGCTATGCTGCCAACAACATGACTCTGGCCAATGGTGTTTACACCTGGACCAAGCAGGGTGTTGAGCTTGCTGCCAATACCTTTATTGAGTTCAAGGTTGTGAAGAACGCCAACTGGAACACCTGCTGGCCCGCTAGCAACTATGAGTACACTGTTGCTGAGGCTGGTACTTATAACCTGACCATCACCTACAACCCCGAGAACAATGACGTCACCTTCACTGCTACCGCTGTCGTAGAGCCCACCTATCCCCGTGGTGATGTGAACGAAGACAATGCTGTGAACATCGATGACGTGACCGCTCTGATCGACATCTTGCTGCAAGGTACAGAGGCTCCTGCTACTGCCGACTGCGACCTCAGCGGTGGTGTTTCCATTGATGATGTGACTTGTCTGATCGACTTTCTGTTGTCAGGTCACTGGCCCAACAACTAATTAACAGTACACGATCAACAACCTAAAAAAGGCAGGGCCCCGGATTGGGGCCCTGCTTTTTTTGAATGCTCTGTTGAGCCAGTGTCGCTTGCTATATGTCTAGCAATTGTAGTCCACACACGCGCGCAGTTCCTTCACATCTTTGATGATGGCAGCGGCAGCAACGTGGGCAGGATGCTTGGCGTAGGTCTCCACGTCAGCCATCGAGGGTACGATAGCGGTAAGCACCACGTCCCAGTCCTCGGCAGGGTTCTCGTTCAGGGCGACCTCGATGCTCTGGAGGACATCGATCTGGTTGGGGAGTTCGTCGAGGGCGGCCTTGAAACGCAGGGCGGTCTCGCGGCGGAGTTCGTCGCTGCCCTGGAGTTTGAACATTACAATATGCTTTACCATACTGGTTTAGAGTTGTTAGGGGCCTTAAGGTCTTTAAGGTCCCTTGGGTTCTTGGGGTTTTTTAAAAAAAAAGACACCGACCTTGTGGAGCAGGGCCGGTGACTTCATCGTTATCATGTTGTTTTATTATTCTGCGGCGGGAGCCTCTTCGGCAGCGGCTTCACCCTCAACGGGAGCCTCAGAGTCTTCAGCAGCGTCCTCGGCACCTTCCTCGGCAGCCTTAGCGGCGGCGAGTGCAGCCTGGTGAGCTGCCTCCTCGGCCTTGCGTGCAGCCTTCTCGGCGGCAAGCTCCTCGGCGTTCTCGGCGATCACCTCGAAGGGGATCTCAACAGCAACCTCCTTGTGCAGACGCACGATACCGGTGTACTTGCCCGGTGTCTTGATGCTCTCGTGCACGCTGACGATCTTGCGGTCAACATTGTGACCTGCAGCGAGCAGAGCCTCGTGAACCTGAGCAGCACCAACACTGCCGTAGATGGTGCCCGTGGGGCTCACCTTAACGGGGATGGTCAGTGATACGCCCTCAAATGCCTTGGCAGCCTCTTCGGCATCGGCCTTCACCTTAGCCAGCTTGTGAGCCTGCTGACGCAGGTTCTCGGCATGAACCTTGAGTGCACTGGGAGTAGCCAGGACAGCCTTGCCCTGAGGAATGAGATAGTTGCGGCCATAGCCGTTCTTCACTTCCACAACGTCGTTCTTGAAACCAAGATTGACGATATCTTCTTTCAATATAATCTTCATAATTGTATTCCTCCTTTGGTGTTAAACGGTTTGTTTATTTCATCAAGTCGGTCACGTAGGGCAGCAATGCCAGATGACGGGCACGCTTCACAGCCTTAGCCACGCGGCGCTGGAACTTCAGTGAAGTGCCGGTGATGCGACGGGGCAGGATCTTGCCTTGCTCGTTGAGGAACTTCTTCAAGAATTCGGGATCCTTGTAGTCGATGTACTTGATACCACTGCGTTTGAAACGGCAGTATTTCTTCTTGCGGGTGTCAACTGACAGGGGAGTCAGATAACGGATTTCGCCCTGGTTGTAGGGCCTTTGTTGTTCTTGTGCCATTGTTTTTTACTTCCTTAATTAAGTTTTACTCGTTGGTTTTTCTCATGCCTCCTCGGCAGCGGGTGTCTCGTCGGCGATAGGAGCTTCCTCGACAACTGCAGCAGCGACTTCCTTCTCGGCAGCCTCTTGAGCAACGCGCTCCTCCTGCTTAGCCTTGCGCACTGCGCGACGCTTAACAGCGTACTCGGCAGCATACTTGTCCAAGCGGAAGGTGAGGAATCGGATGACCTTCTCATCGCGGCGGAAAGCGGTTTCCAGCTTGTCAACGATGGTGGGCTCACCCTCAAACTCAATCAGGGTGTAAAAACCAGTGTTCTTGTTCTCGATGGGATAAGCGAGCTTGCGCAATCCCCAGTTTTCTTCGTTCTCGATGTTGCCACCATTGTCGGTGAGCACGCTCTTGAACTTTTCTACCGTTTCCTTCATCTGATCATCAGACAAAACGGGAGTCAAAATGAAAACGGTTTCGTACTTGTTCATAAATCGTTAAAAATAAGTTGATTAATAATTGTTGCGCTAAAAAAGCGGGGCAAAGTTACACAAAATTTCTCACCCCACAATAATTTCGCCAATATTTTTTGTTTCCTTATTTTTCACATGTCGCCGCATCAGGGTGTAGGCATCCGCGCTCTGGGCCTCACGCTAAGACGCTAAGATGCTAAGGCGCTAAGATTTTTTGGGCTGGCGCACACTTCGCCTGGAACAGGCTAGCGCATACAATACTTTAAATGCGAATTTGGCGAATTAAACAAATTCTTAAATTAAAATTTATTTTTGAATAATCATTATGCTATATTTTTAATATAATTTGCTTAATTTCCAGCCCGCCGGGCGGTTACAGAAAGGCAGTTGAATCATGACACACCCTCCAGATTTCTGCGAAACTAATTCACTGAAAATGAGAACACAAATTCATCGACTCATGGTAAATACACTTGTGAGATTTTCTGGTGATGGTGACAGCGGCGGAGGCGGTGCATCATTGGGACGGTTCTAACTGATACATAGTGAGGGCACCATTCAGAGCCCGTGATGTGTGGTTCTGCTGTCCACCACGCCACAAGAACCTTCGGCTCTTGCGCCGTGGCATTAAGTAAAGTCAAGGCCGCTAGCCTTGTGCAGGCCTTCGACCTGCCTGGACACACAACTCATGCTAAAAAACTACGGCGTGTCTCATTGCGGAAAACAGGAAAAATCGCCGATTACGCAACAAAACCACAAACGAAGCGAATGTCAACGGCCTAAGGCTTGGTTGATGACGCGGATGTATTCCTGCTGAGAGTAGAGTCCGATGACACTCTTGGGTTCACCTTCCAAAGGACAGATGAGCAGGAACGGGATACTGCGAATCATGAACGTGTCGGCAATATCGGGATTGTCATCGACATCGATGCTGTAAAAATCGACTTCGCCATGGTAATAATGGGCGATTTCGCGCAGGATGGGAGCAAGGCGCCTGCAAGGCATACACCAGTCGGCATAAAAGTCCACCACGACGGGACGCTCGCCGCGCATGGCCCAATCACGGGCGCCCCAGTCGGCGATAAGCTCCGTGAATTGGTCCTGATTGATATAATGAACCGTATAGACAGTATCAGGACGCTCAACAATGCGCTGGGCGTTGACGGTCAATGCCATCAAGGCCAACAGCGTGGCAAAGAACAGCTTCTTCACTTGTTATCTATTTTATTCTGAAAACTACTGGTGAGCCCGGCGCAACAGATCGTTGACTGTCTTAACAGGATTGAACGTGTCGATGGGCACCTCAACGAAGACCGTGTTCCAATTGCTCATCGAGCCGTTCCACAAGCCGGGAAGCTCAAGAGCCTTGATGTCGACACCGTCTTTACTCTTTGTGCTGATGAAGCCCGTCTCAGAATCCACAAACTTGCGCAAGTCAAACTTGATGCCCTTGTAGTCCTTGATGTAGCACACCAGGTCAACCGGATTGAAGTGTGTGCCGCCTTTCATCATCTCGACAGCAGCAGAGTCGTCGGGATTGATTTGGGCCGATTCCAGAATCTGGGGTGATGCTGAACCGTCGGCATTATACGCCAGATAGGGGCCACCACCGGGTTCGCCCTCGTTGGGCACAACGCCGCACACGCGGATGGGACGGTTGAACTTGTCGCGCAGCCATGCTGCCAGAGCCTGATCGTCCATACCATCGGTCGAAGCGTCGATGATGCACAGGGTCTGACGTGCAAAGCGCAACATCGCCTTGAGGTCGTTGGGCTTGATCGTCTCCTTGTCGAGCAATTCAAGGTATTTCTTGAGTTGACGCTGTATCTGAACAAGATAGCCGCCGATGATTTTTTTGTATCGCGTGCTCACGCTGCGCAAGCGCAAAGGCACGACATTGTCCACGTTCTTGATGAACACGACATCGGCATCACGCTCGTTGAGGTTTTCCAACAAGGCTCCATGTCCCGCGGGGCGGAACAAGAGATTGCCATCGGCATCACGATAGGGCGTATTGTCCATGTTAACGGCGATGGTATCGGTTGAGGCTTTCTGCTCACTCAAGGAAATATCATATTTCACGCCCCACACTTTCTCCATCAGGGGCACTTTGGCCTTAATCAGCCTTTCGAAACCCGCACGATGTTCAGGAGAGACAGTGAAGTGAATGCTCACACAGCGCCGGCTGTCAGCGGCATACTGGGCGCCTTCCTCCAGGTGTTCCTCAAGGGGAGTGTGAACAGTTCCGGCGGCTGCACGATGGAACTTGAGCAATGCCTTGGGCAATGCGCCATAGTTCATTCCTTCGGGCAAGAGGAGCGCTTTGAGGATGTCGGCATAGCGACCAGCCTCGATGAGTTCCGCCACATTGCTCTTGTACAGGTTGACACAGGTCTTGTTCAGTTGAGGATAGAACGCGAAAAGCGTGATGTTCCCAAAGAACTGTTTCTCGAAGTCGGTCTCGGGAGCCACCTTGCCCTCGTTGATGAAAGCGAAGAGGTTCTTGAACATGCGGCTGGCAGCGCCCGATGCCGGCTGGAACTTCTCAATCGTCGCCCCACCCGACTGGAACTCGCGCCACAACTTGATGCATTGTGACTGCTGCTTGGCATCCAAACGAGTGATGCCGTTACCCACTGTTGCGGCTGCCTCAAGCTTGAGCCATGGGAAGCCGGTCTCGAAGCGCTTGAGCTGAGCCTCGATGACAGGCTCGGTGATGCCTTTATTGGCCATCAATTGTTTGTCTCTTTCGTTAAGCATATCGGTAAAGTATTAATTTTTGCCCAAAATTACATTTTTGCTCACGTTCTTGCAAGCAAATTACGACAAAATGCCTAAATTTGCTTGATTTTAACAGAAAAAGCAATGGTACCACTGTTGGACTACTTTACTGCCGAGGAGCGCCCACAACTGTTACAGCTTGTCAAGGATTTGAATGACAGGTTGGGCGGTCAATTGTCAAGCCAAGACATCAACACCGTGCACGAACTCGTCACACGAGGAATTGTCGAGGCCGGAATCTTTCGCCGTGACCAATACGGCTTGAATCCCGTGCTGCGCCACATGCGCACGGCCCTGACGCTGTGTGACACCATTGCCCCAGACCGCACCATGGTCATCGCCACGCTCATCTACAACCTGTGCCGTGGTGACTACCTGGACGTGCCCCGCGTGAAAGCGCTGTTCGGTGAAGACATCGCCCGCGTTGTGCACGGCTTGCTGCATGTGGCACCGCTCTACAAGAAACAGGCTGCTGTCGAGAACGAGAATTTCCACAAACTGCTCCTCTCCTTTGCCGAGGACGTCCGCGTCATCCTCATCATGACAGTGGACCGCCTGGCGCTCATGCGCTTCATTAATCACCACCCCAACGAGAAATTTGTCCATGAGATAGCCAGCGAGTCACGCTACCTGTATGCACCGCTGGCCCACAAGCTGGGCTTGTATGCCATAAAAACCGAGTTGGAGGACACCTCACTCAAATACTTGAACCGCAAAGTCTTCACACAGATAGCCCACCGTCTGCAGGAGACCAAAAAGGAACGCGACAAGTATGTCGAGGACTTTATCCGCCCCATTGACGAACGTCTCAAGGCCGAAGGGCTCAAGTATGAGCTCAAGGGCCGCACCAAGTCCATCAACAGCATCTGGCAGAAGATGCAGAAACAGGGGGTTGACATCAGCGGCATCTATGACCTGTTCGCCATCCGCATCATCCTGGACACGACTCCCAAAGACGAGAAACGCGCCTGCTGGCTCGCCTACTCGATCGTCACCGACATCTATAAGGCCAATCCGTCGCGATTCAAGGACTGGATCACCATTCCCAAGAGCAACGGCTATGAGTCGCTGCACATCACCGTCTATGGGCCCGGCGACAAATGGGTGGAAGTACAGATTCGCTCACGGCGCATGGACGAGACCGCCGAGCGCGGCGTTGCCGCACACTGGCGCTACAAGGGCATCAAGAGCGACGGCGATGTGGACAAGTGGATGAACGAGGTGCGTGAGATGCTCGAGGCCAGCGGCCAAGAGGGCCAGATGAGCCTGATGCGCAACATGGACACCAACCTGTACAACGACGAGGTGTTTGTCTTCACGCCCAAAGGAGACCTGATGCGTCTGCCGCAAGGAGCCACAATCCTGGACTTCGCCTACCACATCCACTCGCGAGTGGGCAGCACCTGCATGGGCGGCAAAGTTGACGGGAAAAACCAGAAAATCAACTACCGCCTCAAGAGTGGTGACACTGTCGAGATCATCACCTCGGCAACGCAGACGCCACGATTGGATTGGCTCAAAATCGCCGTGACCAGCCGCGCCCGCAACAAAATCAAGAATGCCATCAACGAGCGACGGGCCAACCAAGCGCAGTTGGCAAGAGAGACGTTGCAGCGCCGTTTCAAGAACCGCAAGATAGAGCTTGAAGACGCCACGCTGGCCCGCGTCATCAAGAAGATGGGCTACAAAACCACCATCGAGTTCTATGCCGCCATCCAAGAGGACATCCTCGATGTGAACGACGTCGTTGAACAATATGAGATATTGACTGCCAAGCCCACTGAGACGGCAAGCCGCGGCACCGCTGACGAGTTCGTGCTGCAACAGCCCACGGCGCGCCAGGAACGGGCCAATGACGGTATTCTCACCATCGGCGACGATGTCAAGGGGGTCAACTACAGGCTGGCACGTTGCTGCAATCCCATCTTCGGCGACCGCATCGAGGGCTTCATTGCCAGCGACGGCGCCATCAAGATTCACCGCAGCGACTGCAAGAACCTCAAACACCTCAAAGGGCGGTACCCCTATCGCATCATCCGCACCCGCTGGACAGGCAAGGCGGGTAACCAGTTTATTGCCACCCTCAAGGTGCTGGGCCGCGACGACATCGGCATCGTCGCCTCCATCACGTCGGTCATCAACAAGACCGACAACTGCCTGCTGCGCAGCATCAACATCCAGACCCAGGGCGGCCTGTTCGAAGGTGTGCTCACTGTGAATGTGAGCGACATCGCTCTGCTCGATGAACTGACCAAGAAAATCCTCAACGTCAAGGGAGTCAAGCAGGTGGAGAGGCTGTAGTGGAATTAGGGATCAGTAATTAAGATGTGAACGTGATGCGGTAATATCTTTTATCTCTTTTCTCTTATCTTTTAACTAAAAAAGTACTACCTTTGTCGGCGTTATGCATGTTGTTTCTATAGACAAACAAGTCATCAACGAGATGCCCCGGGTCACTTTTCCGGGTCGCATCCACATCATTAACGCTGTCTCTCAAGTCAAAAGCGCCGTCACAATTTTGCGCACTTCACCCATCGTCGGCTTTGACACTGAAACACGCCCTTGTTTTCATCGCGGTGAGCGACACAACGTCGCCCTGCTGCAACTCTCGACCGACAGCGATGCCTTCCTTTTCAGACTCAACAAGACCGGCATTCCCTTGCCCTTGAAGCGATATCTCGAGGACGAGGAATGCATCAAAGTGGGGCTCTCGACCACCGACGACTTTCACCAGCTGATACACATCTGCCCAAATCTGCGTCCAGGCGGTTTCATCGAGTTGCAACAGATGGTCAAGGAATACCTCATCTGCGACATGAGCCTGCAGAAGATTTACGCCATCATTTTCCAGCAGAAAATCAGTAAAAGCCAACAGCTCACCAACTGGGAGGCTCCTGAGCTCACCGAGGCTCAACAGCAATATGCCGCCACCGACGCGTGGGCTTGCCTTCGCATCCACGATCATCTGCTGGCCGGCAACTTCGTTCCTGAGGACTCGCCCTACTACCATGAGCTCGTTGAGGAGGAACATGACTAAACAGCACTTCCACCCCACCCCATGCCTATCCCGTCAATAAATCATATAACCTTATTAAATTGAACAATATGTACGACAGAGAATACACCCCTGAAATGATTTCGGAACTGAAGGATAACGAAATCTTTGTGTTCGGCAGCAACCTGGGCGGATTCCACGGTGGCGGCGCAGCGCGGGCCGCACTCAACCGTTTTGGCGCCGTTTGGGGACAGGGCGTGGGTCTGCAAGGACGCAGTTATGCCATCCCAACCATGCATGGAGGGCCAGAAGCCATAAAGCCTTACGTGGACGAATTTGTGCATTTTGCCACAGGTCATCCCGAACTCAAGTTCCTCGTCACCCGAATCGGTTGCGGGATCGCCGGATTCACCGCTGAAGAAATTGCACCGCTGTTTGCCGATGCTATTGATCAGGAAAATATTATCCTGCCCGAGGATTTTGTCGCTGTGCTGACGAAATGACCAGCAACAACCGAGTCACGAAGCCGTGTTATAATTCACACCGAGACTTTGATCGGCCTAACGGCCGAGAAATTAAACAAAAATCAAACAAGGCGGTATTTTCATATAGTTTTGCTTAATTTCTCGTGCGAAGCGCGATTCAATTTGCAACAAAATAATTATGACATACTCTAAAGGCTGAGACGGGTCAAATCTCCTGACAATGACCAGTTTCTTGCCGTTGTGGATACAGGCTCCCCGCTGTTCAGGTCTTTGTGTGCCCCAGGTCACGTCCGTGCCGTCATTGGCAGGCGATAATAATTCGCAATAAAATCGGCCTAATTCGCGCGAGAAACCAAAAAATGCGTTATCTTTGTGCACACCGTTGTGCCCACGTGGGGCTGCAACAAATATTAACCAACTGATTTTGAGATATTAAACCATATAAACCTATCATCATGTATAAAATTGAAAATCATCCTATTCTCGACCTTCCAAAAGAGGAATACGTGGAATTCCAGTTTGAGGGGAGAACCGTTCGCGGCCAAAAAGGCAAAACGATTGCCGCCGCCCTTCATCAAGCAGGACTGATTGTGCACAGCCACAGCACCACAGGCCGCAACCGCAGCCTGGAATGCGGCATCGGCAAGTGCGGTGCCTGCGAGATGCTAGTCGACGGCCAGGTGCGCCGCATCTGCATCACCAGCGTTGACGGTGTGAAAGAGGTGCGCGAGATTCCCAAGGACTACATGCCCGAGGGCAAGGCTCGTGAAACCCATGAAACCAAGATCTACAAGACCACTGTTGCCATCATCGGCGGCGGTCCTGCCGGCCTGGCATGCCGCGAGCAGCTCACTGCCCTGGGCATTCCCAACATTGTGGTGGACAACAACGCTACCGAGGGCGGCCAGTTCAATATGCAGACGCACCAATTCTTCTTCTTTGAGAAGGAGCAGAAGTTTGGCGGCATGCGCGGTTTTGACATCGCCAAGACCCTTGCCGGTGACAACCACGACGGCATCCTGCTCAACAACACCGTGTGGGACCTGCTCGAAGGTCGCCGCATCGCCTTGAAAAATATCGTCACGCAGGAGGTGAGCTACATCGATGCCGACCATCTGGTGGTGGCCACCGGTGCCGTGCCCTTCATGCCCGTGTTCGAGAATGATGATGTGCCCGGTGTTTACACCGCTGCCGTCTTCCAGAAGATGATGAACCAGGAGCACACCCTGCTGGGCAAGCGCGTGCTTACCGTGGGTGCGGGTAACATCGGCTACCTGACCAGTTACCAGGCCATGCAAGCCGGTGCGACCATCAAGGCCATCATCGAGGGTATGGACCACGAGGGCGGTTTCCCCGTTCAGGCCAACCGCGTTCGTCGTCTGGGTATCCCCATCATGACTTCACATGTCCTCATCCGCGCCATCCCCAACGAGGATTACACCGGTGTTACCGGTGCTGTGATTGCCGAGTGCAAGAATTTCCAGCCCATCCCCGGCACTGAGCGCGTGATTGACGATATCGACATCATCAACATCTGCACGGGTCTGATTCCCGATAACCAACTGCTCGTGAAAGGACGCTCGGTATTCGGTCGCAACGTCTATGGCGCCGGCGATGCCGTTCGCATTGGCGAGGGCACCAGTGCCGTGCTGCGTGGCAAGCAAGTGGCCTATGAAGTGGCTCAAGAGCTGGGCCTCCGTTTCCCCTACGAGGATTACCTGGAAGTTTCCCGCCAGTATATCGACTCTCAGCAGCGTCCCGTGCGCCTGCTCGACGAGCCGCGTGTCCCCAGCGATGAGCGCATGGCTGCAAAGCCCTACGTGCAGATTAACTGCTTGTACGGCTTCGCCTGCAACCCCTGTACCTTTGCCTGCCCGCAGGGTGCCATCACCAAGCCGACGACGTCGTCGGTACCGATGGTCGATTATGACAAGTGCATCGGCTGCATGCAGTGCGTGAACCACTGTCCCGGTCTGGCCATCTTCGGCTACGACAAGCGCAAGAACGTGGTGTTCCTGCCTGTTGAATATGCTGTTGAAGAGGACAAAGAAGTCTTCCTGGTTGATGACAACGGCGCAAAGGTGGGCGAGGGCATCATCGAGAAGGTGCTCAAGAAAGACAACAAGACCGATGTGGCACGAGTTCAAGCCACTAAGGTAGAAGAGTTGAACCAGGTGAAAGGCTTCATCCTCAAGGAGCGCTATCCCGAGCCCTTGAATCTGCGTCCTCTCACAGATCCCGAAGAGGGCAAGTCGTTTGTATGCCACTGCGAGGATGTGGATGTACAGACCCTGCTGGCCGTGATTGGCGACCGCAAGTACATCTCGGTAGATGAGCTCAAGCACACCACCCGCATGGGTATGGGTCCCTGCCGCGGCAAGCGCTGCGTGTCACGCGCCAAGCAGATCCTTCGTGCCCATGGCATCGAGGTGACCGGCGACAGCACCCCGCGCGCACCGCTGGCCAACCAGGTCACCCTGGGCGACGTATACAATGGTGAGGCTAAAGAAACCTTCGTGTTTGAGCACGGTTCCGTGATTGAGAAGGCCGAGACCGAAATCATCGTTGCTGGCGGTGGTATGGCCGGTAGTGCGGCATTCCGTTACTTTGCCGAGGCCGGCAAGCGCGTCATCCTGGTGAACTATGACCGCGGTTCGACGTGGCGCTGCATCGGCGGTGGCCGTCCCGCATTCTCTAACCCCGACATCAGCGACATCGCCATGCACAACCTGGAGATCTTCCGCGACGACCAGGCTCATTGCAACATCGACCTGAAGATGACCCGCTATGTCAATCTCGTTCATGACGACGCCACTTACCGCTCGCTTGACGCTTCACGTGCCTGGAGCGAGGCTTACATGATCGACCGCAAGGACTTCACCAAGGTCATCTCGCCCTACTGGAACCCCAACGACAACATCTACAGCCACGCACTCATTTCCGAGAACTGTTGGCAAGCCACGCCGGGCCGCACCATCGACTATGTGCGCAACGTGGGCAAACAGCATGGCGGCGAGGTGCTCGAGGACTGCGAGGTGCTGAGCGTGCAGCGTGCCGGTGACAAATACCGCGTGCTGGTGCGCCGCCATGACAAGCACTACGTGGAATACACTTGCGACCACTTTGTCAACGCCATGGGTTGGGGCTCTGAGAAGTTTGCTGATATGCTTGGCATCGACACCCAGCTCTATCCCGTTAAACATCAGGCATTCATCACCCGCCGATTGCCTAACATGGGTGTCAACGGCGACTCGCTCGACATGATCATCGACCGCCGTCACTACAAGGGCTTCAACGCCGTTTACGGTCAGCAGTTCCTGCACACCGGACAGATCATCGGCTGCGCATCGCCCGACTGCGACGCCTACGAGGCACGCCAGAATCTGAAGTACAACAGTCAGGCCTTCCTCAAGATTGTGAGCGAGATGTTTGCCCAATGGATTCCCAATCTGGCATCCGTCGGCTTCCATGCCGTTTGGGCCGGCTACTACATCGAGCCGCGCTACATCATCGATCCCGAGGTGGGTCTGTTGACCGGTCTTCGTGGTCACGGCTTCATGCTTGGCCAGTATCTGGCTAAGCTCTATGTCGATAAGTATCTGGGCAAGCCCGTTCCCGAATACATGAAGGACCTCGCCATCGGCGGCAAGGGCCTGAGCGAAAACGCCTTCCAGTAAGCCATCGGCACAACAGGACGTGCCCCACTGAGAGAATGAGCCCCAAAAGTCTGTCAAATGACTTTTGGGGCTTCACTTTTGATAAATCTGCTCATTGATACTACCCGCAAGTGATAGTTATTGAGCGCCCCTCTCTCACTCTAGACATTGAAGGTCATGTTGTCGGATAAAACACTTCATGAAGATGAAACAACACCTGTTTGAGAGCAGCAAAAAATGAAAACTAAACCAAGTGTTGGGGGTTCTTTGCCGATGGTTACACCTGTGAACTGCAAGGATGAGTTTGCCCAGCATTTCACTCATGTGGAAAAATTCCATAGCGAACACCGCATGAACAATCAGGTCATTTGCAACGTCATCATTCCTGCCGCCAAAAGAATCCTTACAGAGTAATCAGCAGAGTTATCCACAGCTTGTGTCATGGCTCATATTGCTGGCACCAGTAGTGTAATCGCAGCAGGAGAATGATAGCCGCGGTGCAGAACAGTTTGTTCCAGACCGAGATGTTACCAACAATCGCAGGTGTCCAGCACACAGCTATCATCAGCACACCTGCCACAACATGAATCGTTACCATAAAAATCTTGTCCTTGTTCATAATCTAAAAAGATCTTTAGTTCCTTATTTTGGCCATAAAATGTAAACGAGCCCCCAAAAAATAAAACGAAAACCGATAAAAATTGATTAGGTTACTTTTTCAACAAAAGTTGGGAAATATGCCATGGATTTATTATCTTTGTAAGTCAATAATTAACCATTTATCATTATCCTATGCCAGGACTTTCCAAATCAAGATACACGACCTTCTGCCAATGCAGCAAGGCCTTGTGGCTTCGTGTTTATCACCCGGAACTGCAACCCGAGGATCCTAACCTGCAAGCACGATTTGAGGCAGGCAACGAGGTGGGCGACCTGGCGATGGGGCTTTTCGGACCCTTTGTTGAGGTCACCACGCACACTGCTGAAGGGAAGCTCGATCTCAAAGCGATGATGGAGAAAACTAAGCAGGAAATGGACCGCGGCACTGAGGTCATCTGTGAGGCTTCGTTCTCATACGAGGGCTGCTACTGTGCCGTTGACATCCTACGTCGCGAGCGAGGCGGTTGGGCCATCTATGAAGTGAAGAGTTCATCAAGCCATAACGGTGATGAGGTCCAATTGTCTGACAAGTTCGACAAATATGCCGTGGATATCGCCTTTCAGCGATGGGTACTCGAACAGTGTGGCATCAAGGTGACTGGAACCTATCTGGTGACCATCAACGGAGACTATGAGCGTGTGGGGGACCTAGACATCAAGCAACTATTTCGCATTATCAACCTTAAGGAAATAGTCGATAGCGAATATCCGTTGGTCCCTGCCAGGGTACAACTCGCCAAACAAATATTGGAACAGGAGCAGGAACCTGAACGTGCCATCGGACCTCATTGTGCCGATCCTTACGAATGCGGCTTTTGGCAATATTGCGCTGCTCAGCAGGGTTTGACGCAGGACGAGGGCGAGCCTACCGTATTTGATCTTTACAGGATGAAATCCGACAAGAAATGGGAATACTACAATGCCGGTAAAATCACCTTTGAGGATTTGCGTGACGAGACGTTGAGCGATATGCAGCAGCTGCAGGTGGAATGTACATTGGCTGGTACCGAACATATCGAGCCTGAGGGTATCAGGGATTTCCTTGACGAACTTTCCTATCCACTCTATTTCTTGGACTTCGAGACCTTTCAGCCCACCATTCCGCCATTCGACCACATTAGGCCGTATCAGCAAGTTACTTTCCAATACTCATTGCATACCATCAAGCATGAGGGGGGCGAATTGATTCACAAAGAGTTCCTGGCTCCTAGTGACGGCACTGACCCTAGGCGAGCCCTTGCCGAACGCCTGTGCCAAGACATACCGATGAACGTTTGCTCATTGGCCTACAACAAAGCCTTTGAGTGCACCCGCATCAAAGAGTTGGCCGGTTTATATCCCGACTTGTCGGCACATCTGCTCAATATAGCCGACAATATCGTGGACCTGATCACACCCTTCCGAGCAAGGCATTATTATGTGCCTGCGATGGGCGGTTCATTCTCTATCAAGAGCGTGCTGCCCGCCCTGTTCCCCGATGACCCGTCACTCGACTACCACAACCTTGACGAACGTGTGCAGAACGGTGGCGATGCCATGACCATCTTTCCCCAGATTCAACACATGGACCCCGAAGAGGCCGCAGCCACCCGCGAAGCTCTTCTCCGCTACTGCGAACTCGACACCCTCGCCATGGTAAAAGTCTGGCAAAAACTAAAAGAGATAATCAACAAATAAAACCAATAATGTAACAGATATGGCAACAAGTGACAATACAGAAGTAAAGGATCTGAATATTAAATTGTTTGAGTTAATGGAAGCCGTAAGACGCGACTTTGAACAAAAAGGCACAGAAATTTACTACTCTTTTAGAACCAGTGATTATAAAAGTGCCGGCCGTTCAATTCAAAATGGATACTTCTTCCCTGGTAAGGAGATACCTTATGTCAATATTTATAATAAAAACAGAAATGAAAGCTATCAGATTGAATTAACGAAAGATAAAAATAACAACACCTTTTCATCTCTTATTCACTTTTACAAAAACAACAAAGCGAGTCGAAGCAAAGGAAATGATTTTAAAAATAATTCGTTTGTTATTTCTGGTCAAAGGTATTATATCGTAAAAGATGAAGAATGGAATGCCTTTATACAGAAAATGATCATTTTTTTTTCTGACAATGAACAGTTATTTGATTTTAGTTCTCCCCAAACGAGAAAAAATTACGAGAAAAACATAAAGAATATAAGAACTATTGTATCTCAAGCAGTAAATTCTATCAATACGGCTAAATGCGCTCCAGTCTCTCCTAAAGGAAGTGTTAATAGTCCACTGAATCAAATTCTTTATGGTCCTCCTGGTACAGGAAAGACATACAATACTGTAAATAAAGCACTAGAGATTATTCTTGGTGAAACTGCATACTCTGATCTAGTAAATAGAGCAGAACAACAATCAAATCATGAAGACAAGCGCAAGGTCTTTACGGATGAGTTCAAACGATTACAGGATGCGGGGCAAATTGTATTTACAACGTTCCATCAGTCGATGAGCTACGAAGACTTTGTTGAGGGTATCAAGCCGATTACAAATGCTGATGGTCAGTTAACCTATAAAGTTCTGCCTGGAATATTCAAACAGATTTGTGAGGAAGCCCAAAAGGCAAGCCCAAGCACAAACAGTAGGAACTCTGATAAGCCTAATGTTGAGACCGATAAAATAGTGAAACCTACTTACAACTATGTGTTAATTATTGATGAGATTAATCGAGGTAATGTATCACAGATTTTTGGTGAATTGATAACCTTGATCGAGGAAGACAAACGATTAGGTAAGCCAGAGGCCATTACTGTAAAATTGCCCTACAGTAGCACTAGTCCAGATTGCACAAAAACAGGTGATCAAGATGAAGTATTTGGAGTTCCTCAGAATCTCTATATCATCGGTACTATGAATACCGCTGACCGCAGTGTTGAGGCACTGGATACCGCTTTGAGGCGACGCTTCTCTTTCGAAGAAATGATGCCAAAATATAAAGATGAAGAAGCACAAGGAATTGAAAGCATAATCAAAATAGATGGGGTTGAATTCAGACTTAGCAAGATTCTCCAGACTATCAATAAGCGAATTGAAGTATTGAAAGGCCGTGAGTTGCAAATCGGGCATAGTTATCTCATGAAGTGCAGAAATACAGCAGATATAAAAACGGCATTCAAGGATAAAATTGTACCGTTGCTACAAGAATATTTCTATGGCGACTATTCTCAGATTGGTTTAGTCCTTGGGCAAGGATTTGTTAAGACAGATAAAGATGGTATTGCTTTTGCGGATGGTTTTGATGCTCCTGACCAAAGCGAGGTAACATATTACTTGTTATCAGAAGATGAATGGGAAAAGTTAGAAGAAGAAAAAAACATGAGGGAAGCATTAAGTTTGATGAATATTCAACAAAACGAATAACAGGAATCCAAATCAATAGAGGTAATTGACGATGATTCGAAAACAGCCGCTACAAGTCTTTGAGCATCAGCCACTGAAGAGAGATGACAAAAAAAGGTTCACGGGCAAACACCTTGAAGCCTTGGAGAGTTATTTGGGTAATAGTAATGAGGACACTTTTCCCTATTACTCGTTAATCCATAATGGTGTGAAATTTCGGCAATATGTTGGCGTGATATGCGTTGGCGACTTGGTGATTGAGGTTCTGCCTAAGACAGATGACGGTGAAGAAGACAAAGGCAAATGGCAAAGTCGTCTGATGCATATGTTATCACGTGTGTACAAACTTGACGTGAGAACACCATCGAATGCACCGCAAGATCACCAGAGCAATAGCCCTATCCTGGACATCTTCATTAATAAATTTCTCAATGAGGTTGACAAACTGCTCAATCGGGGTTTGGTGAAATGTTACCGCAAACAGGATGGTAATCGAAAAGCATTAAAAGGTAAATTGCTTATTGGCAAACACGTGACCACCAACTTCGTCCATAAGGAGCGTTTTTTTGTCCGTAATACAACCTATGACCAAGAGCATATTTTAAACCGCATCTTGCGCCAAGCGGTAGACATCATTCCGCGTATAACCAACAACCTGCAATTGAGAGGTCACGCCTGCTCAACCTTGTTCAATTTTCCGGAGTTGCATGAGATAGCCGTTACCGAAGAGTTGTTCAATGGACTTCAATTTGACCGCAAAACCGAAGACTATCGCGAAGCCGTCCAGATTGCCAAACTGCTTCTGCTTCATTTCCGCCCCAAAAATACAGCAGGTAAATATGATACCCTCGCCTTGATGTTCGATATGAACAAGCTTTGGGAGGAATATGTTTATCTCACATTAAGGCGATATTTGACAAGCATAGGTGGCAAAATAATCGCTCAAAGCCAAGAGGCGCTCTGGCATGGCAACAGCCTTACCAAACATATTAGGCCCGATATTGTCATTGTATATGATGGATGTAAGTATGTTCTAGATACTAAATGGAAGATGCCCAAAGGGACTCCTAGCGATGGCGACCTACACCAAATGTACACTTATCTCAAGCTGTTTAGAGCTAAGAAAGTGGCTCTTGTCTATCCTGCAACATCAAAAATAAATGAGATCCATGGTTTTTTCAATGAGGACAATACAGAACGTGGGCTTAATCGCAATTGTGATATGATTTTCTTGCCCGTGCTCGATGAAACTCTCAACAAAAAGGCCTCCATTAATGAAGCTAGTTTTTGGGAGCCAATTCAAACGTGGCTAAGACATAATCCACAATAGTTTATAATACTCAAAAAGCTGTTTATCAGCAAGCTGACAAGGGGACACAAGAAAAATTGTGTTCCCTTCTTGAATTTTTTTATTTTTGAACTATGTTATACGTGTGAGAATCATTCTTTATTAATTTGATTATGAGATTACAGATGCCGGAACTTCCTTGTTTTATGCCTAGAGCTAAAGTCGGCGACATTGTGTATTACATTTCGCCTGATAATCGCTATGCCGTGAAACGGGCGACTGTTGTTGAGATTCAACGCTCGGGCAGTGAGTATCGTCAAGTGATGAGCAACGGCGATGTTGTTGTCAAAGATGCTCATTCGGTTGAAGACTACACGACGTTTGCCAGCCGCGATGATGCTGTGCAATTTATCCTCACCACACTTGTTGAACGCATCAATGACCATAAGACCCGAATTGCCATGCTGCAGTATGAGTTAGATGTAAGTGAGCGTGTACTTGTTACCCTGCGAAAGCAATTCCCTGATTTGACTGCTGAACGTCCGCTTTACGTGAAAAGCACAATAGACTACCAGAATCAGGAGTTTCGATGCCCCAAATGAAAAATAGTTGCCAGAAATTTTGAATTTTTTTCCAAAAATTACTATATTATCTATATAAAAAGCATGTCGAACAATTTAAAGTATTTCAGTTATGACCATCACCATTAAAATCAACAATCCTTTTCTGATGAATCGTGCCCACAACTATTTCTACAACAAAAATGTCCAGACCATGTTGTGCAACAATGAAACTGAATTGGCTCTCTTTAACCTTGAACGCGCTGAAACTGAGATACTTCTCAAAGCCTTTACCAAACACTTCCACCTAAAACCAGCCTTGCAGCATCCCCTTGCTGCATGAGCAAAAAATGCGACCAAGACGAAAATATTTGGTCTAGATTTTGAATTTTTTCCTGGATGTTTCCATATTAAATAGGCTCCTTACTTTTGCGAATAATTATTCGTTAAAATGAGTTAAATTATTCATTATGATTTGGCCAGCTCGATAAATTTCAGTATCTTTTATCTCGGAAAAATTCCAATCGTTTGTTGAATCAACAAATCATATAATAATGAGAGGTATCCGAAACGCTCATTTGAAGGGAGTAGGAACAACTAAATAAAACATTGTTTATGGGATTAGCAATTACAAAGTATGGTGTGAAATTCTTTAGGAATGGTGTTGAAGTGACTGACGGTGTGAAGATCACTCAAGACAGGGTTGCCGTCGGATCGGCCTGTGAGAATCCCGTCTGCATCATCTTCCCGTACTATGTCAAGGAAATCAAGGACCACGCGTTCCAGAATCTCGACTCCTTGGAGGCGATCTACATTCCCGAAGGGTTAAAGGCGATTGGCGTCAATGCCTTTGCCGGCTGCTCCAACCTGCGCCACGTCATAGTTCATGACTCCATCGAGACCATCGAATACAGTCAACCTCAATGCAAATGGGATATCTCCTTAGGCAGGCAGTGTGACCATCTTGCTGAGATGCTGAAGAAAGGGGGCTATGTTGTGCATCTCTACAAGAGCGGCGAGAACTTCTCCTGGGATTGATGGGGGACTAGCAGAACCCTTTTTCATCAAAATGTTGTCATATTCACGCATTTTCAAATGCCTCTATTTCAGCGATTTGAAATATTATTTCAAGAATTATTTCTTAAATTCTTTAATTATTTTGGGCCTTGTTTACATATTTCTGGCGAATTTCATTATTAACTTTTAAATAATAACAGCTATGACAACAATCAAAACTTCTTCACTGAGAACTTACAACCGGGTACACAACTATCTCTACAACAAGCACATTGAATGCTGGGGGGACCTCGAAAAACTCGAAATATCCTTCTTTGGGCTTGACAAAAATCAAACCGACCAACTCCTTGAAAAACTCATCAAACATTTCCACTTGACACCAATTTTGCAACAACCTCTCGCAGCCTGATTGGTTGCATCCGCTTGATGTTGGGCGGATTGCAAATAATATCCGCTCAATATCAATGATTTAACATCATTATTGTTGTGCCCGTTTATCGGGTATGACGCAAGTTTCATCGCAATTTATCAACCAATAAACATTGTTTTACAATGGAGAAAGAGAACAAAACAATCAAGCGTACGGCAAGCAAGGAACTCACCTTGCTGAAGGCTGTTGAGACCATCGTCGAGAAATCCTGTGACTCGCAACTGTGCGACCTGTTCTTGAAACAGTGCAAGAAAGAAATCAAATTGGTCGCTGAAGCCTACAACATCACGCCACAGCAAGCCATCCTGTTCTGCATCACGGTCGAATGCGGCCCCCGCAATGTGAATCTCATCGAGTTATCCCATCACCTCAATATGAGAAATGTCGCGAGCCTTTCTTTT
>JAEEGG010008831.1_pt1 | contig 22726 bp, 25 predicted proteins | sample 9134161 | NCBI WGS metagenome assembly JAEEGG01 (sample SAMN16246543, study PRJNA631951) | gut metagenome | biome: gut microbiome; feature: rumen; material: CR-attached | host: Bos | place: Iran: Karaj | collected 2018-10
CGGCGCTCGATGTATTCAATTATCGCGGTACACAAGATGCTGCCGCCCTTGGGGAATGCTGCATTCCAAAGCTTTCCGCTTCGCAAGTAGAAAACGCTGTCGATGCTTTGTTGCAGCTCGGACTTGCGCATGCCCGCAATGACGGTCGCGTGGTTCCGACCGAAGCTCATCTCAAGACTATGGAACACTGGCTGAGTGCCTGTATCAGCGATTACCAAAGCAGTATTGCGGAACTGGCCGGCAAATCTATCCAGAATACTCCCAAAGAAAAACGCGACATCAGCACGCTCACGATGGCTCTTGATTCGCAACAAATTGATAAAATTCGTGAAATCCTCGCCAAAACGAGAAAAGCCATCGTAAACGTAGTCAATGCGATGCCTCCGCAAATTTGCGATAGCGTTTATCAGTTAAACTTTCAGTTATTTCCGATGATGAAAAAGGAAGAACAATGAAAAAAGGTATGGAAACTTCGTTTTATGTTTCGTTTTGCGCCTTGCTTTGCCTGTCGCTGTTTTTAGGTTGTTCAGAAAGCAATACCGCAGGTGCCACAAGTGAAACGACAAACGGAATAGCCGTCATGGTTGTTGACGGTTCAAACAAGCCTTTCGTTCATGCGCAAATGAAGGTATATTCGAAAGACGCCTTCTCAGTCGTTGACAGTGCCCTTTCTGATTCAAGCGGACGAGTTTCTTTCTACGATAGTCTCGGTGTCTGTGCAGGCGGAGATTGCTTTGTGGAGGCTCTTGCGGGTGAAGATTCCGCATTCATGAGCTGGTCATCAGTCGATTTCGCCGACTCTTCGGTTCAAGAAATTGCGTTACTGCCCTCGGCATCGCTCATCGTACGTACTGGCGTTTCTGCTCAAGAAAATAGCAGCCTGTCAGAAGATGTCAAACTGGAATCGACTCCCTATTTTGCAAAACGCTCCGGTAGCGAGTACGTATTTGCACATGTGCCGGCTGGACTCTTTACCATTGTTGCCGGGGACTCGTCCATTGCAGAAGTGTCGCTCAAACCAGAGGACGCTGCGGACATGCTTGTTCCTGTTCTGGGAAAGTCTGTTGAATACGTTTTCGAAGACTTTGACGATGGCGATAACTTGAACAACCTTGCTAAAACTTATCCCAATTATGGCTGGTATTTTAACGCCGTTGGCAAAGCGAATTTCACGGTTCCCGATAGTGCAGGTGGTTTCACATCTGCATTAAAAGAAGATAAAGATTACGGAAAATATCTAGCTCTTAAGTTTGCGATTGATTCGGGCTTCGTTTTGTTAGGAACGCATCTCGGACTTGATACAGGATTTTTCGACCTGAGCAATCTCACAGCGATTCGCCTTACGGTGCGAGGCGACTGTGAATTGAACATCGCTTTGGAGCATTACCGCGAAGTGGGAGAGAATGCCTTCAAAAAATCGTTATGGATGGCCAAAGCGACCGAAAATTGGAATGAAATCATTTTGCACCCCGGTAGGGAAGTTCTTGAAGAGAGTTCCTATCAAGTGGAGTGGAATGAGATTTCTCACGAAATTGGTTTGTTCAGCATTTTTATGAGAAGCGGAACTTATTTAGAAGTTGATAAAATCGTGTTTGAAGGAGTTGATTTCAAATAAGATTTTTTGCGGGCGTGCGGATAATTTTCTGTTTAGGAAATGTGCAAAAATGTCCGTATTATTCCAAATAAACAACTTCGCCCATTTGCGGCATAAGCACGGGCTTGCCCGATTCCTGGGCGGCACGTTTCGCGTTTTCGAGCGGTTCCTTGTACGAATGCTTGCTCAGGCAGAACTTGGAATGGTGAACGGTCATGTAGCGGTTCGCACCCAATTCCACCATTTCCTTGCCTAGGTATTCCGGCATAGTGTGGATGAGTGACCAGTCCTTGTTGTACTGCCCGTTTTCAAGAATCGCCAAATCGATGTCGGTGAATTTTTTTCCGATTTTCTCGAAGTGCGGGCCGTAACCCGTATCGCCGCCAATCCAAACTGTGCGCTTGGGAGACTTGAACGCGAAAGATGCCCACAGAGTCTTGTTCTGGTGCAGGTCGCGGCCCGAAAAATGCCTTGCCGGAGTCGCCGTCACGTTAAAGCCTTCGCCCAGGTCAAAAGAATCCCACCAGTCGAGTTCCACGAGCTTTTCGACGGGATATTTCCAGTATTCAAAATGTTCACCCACGCCAAGTCCAGTCACCACGTGCTTTACACGGGGTTCCAGTTCCGTAACCACCTGATAATCCAGATGATCCCAGTGGTCGTGCGTAATCACCAAGTAGTCAATATCTGGCATGTCGGCAGGTTTGTAAACGTCCGTTCCCTTGAACATCTTGTTCACAAAGCTCACTGGCGAACCCTGGTAGAAAACCGGGTCCACAAGCACTTTCTTTCCGAATAAATTTAGCAAGTACGAAGAATGTCCGAACCATACAATCCAATCGCGGTCCTGCGGCAACGACTTCAGGTCCGTCTTGATAACGTTCATTGCGGTATCGGGAACGGTCTCGCTCTTGTCACCGAACAGGAAATCCTTCCATACGGCAAATACGTTCTTGTCGCCGGTCATGGTGACGGTTTCGATTTCGTTCACGAACTGCTTGCCGTCGTAATTCGGCGACTGCTTGATGCGTTCAAGCCGCTTGCCTTGCGGAATACGCCCAAATTTTGCTTGGTTTAGGAACAGCACGCCAACGGTTCCCAGAATAAAAAGGGTCGATAAAATAATCGCCGTAATCATGAGTTTCTTGTTCTTCGCAAAACGCAAGCGCATCGTTCTCATTCTATCGTATAAAGTTCGTGAAAATTTTCTTTTCGGCTACAGGTTGCACCACGCCAGCCTTCTTACCCGCTTCGATGCTCTTCAGGATCCACGCCATATTGCGGCCCAGTTCCTTCATAATCTGCACGCCTTCCTCGTCCTTCCGCACATCTTCGGGACAAGAACCGTGAACCATGTTCCAGTAGCGCGACGCCACCATGGGCTGCTGCGCAAATGCTGGGTACTTGTTCAGTGCATCGAGAGTGGCACTAGTCCCTGCACGGCGGGCAGAAGCAACTGTTGCGGCAGGCTTAAAGAGCAGTTCCGCTTCGGCAACGCCGTAAAGCCTGTCCAAGAACATCAACATTTCACCGCTGGGGGAGGCGTAATAAACTGGAGAGCCATAGACGACGGCATCGGCTGTTTTAAGGATTTCCTTGGCTTCGTGAACCACGGCATCGGTTTCGCCCTTTAGCACGCGGCCACCCACGAAGAAAATTTCCGTCTCGATGCCTGCGGCCTTGAGTTCGCCTGCCACGAGGCTCAGCGCTGTATAAGTGCACCCTTTTTCGCGACGGCTGCCATTGAATAAAATAACCTTCATAATAAATTCCTTTGTTGTAAAAAAGTTTCTTTATTAAAATTCTACTTGTCAAAATCGTCCGGGGACTCGAACAACTTTTTCTTTAGATGCTTGAACCGCCTTTCGTTGGTGGCGACATCCAGGTTGCCCACCCGAACGGCTTCCCGATACAGAAGTTCCTTAAAGCGGATCTTGTTCATGACCACTGTAAGGCGGGCCATTTCCTTTTCAAGAATCTTGCGGCGGTTTTCAAAAAGGGACAGCCTTTGGGAAAGCGTGGAATCGCCCTCGTTGAACCACTCGATGTACTGGCGGATTTCCTTGATTTGTAATCCCGAATCCTTGAGACATTCAATCATGGTAAGCCAGCGAAGGTCTTCGTCGCTGTAGGCCCGCATGCCCGAAGCGTTTTTCTTAACAAAGGGAAGCAGGCCCTCTTTTTCGTAGTAGCGTAGGGTATGGGCCGAAAGCCCAGTTTTCTTGACAACTTCGCCTATGGAGTAACTCATATTAACAAAATATAATTATTTTCGTCCAAATGATAGAGTTGGAGTCAACTCTAAATAAAAATTTTCAAATTTTTTTCAAAAAAGTCATACACCTAGAGTTAACTCTAGACATTATATTTCTTATAGAACCTATTCAAAAGGAGATTTTATGTGCTGTTTTGTCGTGCCCATGGCCGAAGCTGTCGTCACCACCATAGCAACCCTCGTGTTGCAGCAGACCGACAAGTCCAAAAGTGAATCCAGGAACCTTAAAGCCGCTGTTTCTGGTGCTCCGCAGCCCTTCTATAAAAGTTTGCGTCTGCTTGCCCGCATGCTCTGGCTTGTGACGGGCGTCCTGATTATCGATCACGCCATGAACGGAGAACTCATGTGGAGTTACCCCTTCTTTACCGCCGCCACAAGCCCCGAAGGCGTTTCCGAGATGGTGCGGGAAATGTCCACAGTAGGTGTTGCCATGTCGGCATTTATCACGTCCGTATGGGCGGTGATGATTATAGCTCGCAAGTACAAGGCCCAATCCCTCGCCAAGGCCGAGGTCCACACCAACCACTAACCACGAGCCACTACAAATATGGACAGAAGAGACTTTCTAAAAACCGCAGGCGCAGCGGCACTCGCTTCCGCCGTGTTCACACCCGCTTTCGCGAAAGGGAAATCCATGGAACAGAAGGAACCCGGAAAGGACGTTTCTAACGTTTATTTCACCAAGGACCTGAGTGCAGCAGGCCTCATTAAGTTGTACAAGAAAATAAACGAGGGCATCACCGGACGCGTTGCCATCAAGCTCCACACCGGCGAAAAGAACGGCCCCAATATTCTGCCCCGCGAATGGGTCAAGGAATTCCAGGCGCAGGTACCCAACTCCAAGATTGTGGAGACCAACACCTGGTACGAAGGCGACCGCTACACTACCGAACAGCACCGCGAAACCCTCAAGGTGAACGGCTGGACCTTCTGCGACGTGGATATCATGGACGAAGACGGCGAAGTGATGCTCCCCGTAAAGGACGGCCTCATTTTCAAGGAAATGTCCATGGGCGCGCACATCAAGAATTACGATTCCATGATCGTGCTGACCCACTTTAAGGGCCACGCCATGGGCGGTTTCGGCGGCTCCATGAAGAACATCGCCATCGGTTGCGCGGGTGGACGTCTGGGCAAGAAGATGATTCACGAATACGTGAAGGGCGGCCCCACCAAGATGGAAGCGGGCGGCACGGCAGGCTGGAAAACTAGCGGAGCCTTGTTCATGGAAACCATGGCCGATTCCGCGAAGGCAACCTGCGACTTTTTCAAGGGGCACATCTGCTTTATCAACGTGCTGCGCCGCATGTCTGTAGATTGCGACTGCGCGGGTGTTGCTGCCGAAGAACCCAAGTGCCGCGACATAGGAATTCTCGCCTCCACAGATATCGTGGCGGTGGACCAGGCCAGCGTTGACATGGTCTATAAGCTCCCGCCCAAGGAACTGCACGACCTCAAGGAACGCATCGAGTCCCGCGAGGGCCTGCACCAGCTCCCCGCCATGGAAAAGCTGAAGATGGGTAACCGCAAATACAGAATTATCGAACTGTAGCCTAGTTCGCGATGGTGTCGTAGATAAATTTTCGTCTCCGTCGCGGTTTATGTTATATTTCTAAGAAAAGGCAGGTAAAATATGTCCCTTGGAATTCCAGAAATAATCCTGATTGTGGTCGTGGTGCTTCTCTTGTTCGGGGCAAAGCGCATTCCTGAACTTGCACGTTCCCTGGGCAAAGCCCAGAACGAGTACAAGAAAGCCAAAGAAGCCCTGAAGGAAGAAGCCGAAGACCTGCAGAAAACGGTGGAAAAAGCCGCCGATGCTTCGGCACGCTCAGCAACCGAAGAAGAAAAGAAATAGTAAGCCGTGGTTGAGGCAATGTCATCCTGGAGACACGAAGTGTCGATAGGATCCATGGACTCTATCCCCTATCGCTGCGCTCCAGGGTCCAGAGTGACATACTTTGGTTTACAAATCAACCACTAACCACAATGACTACTAAACAGGATCAAGAGGCAACGCTGATTTCGCATCTGGAAGCGCTCCGACGAGCGCTTTTACGTTCTATTATCGCACTTGCCATCGGCATCGTGCCCCTATTCCTTGTTTCGCCTTGCGTTCTGGACTGGTTCTGTAAGCAAATCGCCCTGCAGGGCGGTGTCACGCTCCATTACTTTTCCCCGATGGAAGTGTTCCTGTTGCAGCTCAAGATTTCTGCTCTGCTGGACTGCGTGCTGTTTTCGCCCTACATCGCCTGGAACATGTGGCAGTTCGTGCTCCCCGCCCTATACGACAACGAGAAACGATTCATCCGCTCCATCGTCGCCATGACTAGCGGGCTCTTTATTGCGGGCGTCGCCTTCTGCCTTGTCGTCTGCTTCCCGCTGATTGTGCAGTTCGGCATGAGCTTTGCAAGCACGACATTGCAACCCGTATTCGGAGTCTCTAACTTGGTAACACTCGCGCTTTGGCTTTCGCTTGCCTTTGGTTGCATGTTCCAATTTCCGCTGGTGACCTACGCGCTTATCCGTGCGGGCATCGTGAATTACGAGATCGTATGCAGCAAGCGCCCTTACGTGGTAGTGGCAATCCTAGTGCTCTCGGCCCTCCTCACGCCCCCAGATGTTGTAAGCCAACTGCTGCTTGGGTTCCCGACGTACCTGCTCTTCGAAGCGGGTCTCCTGGCGGCAAGGCGTTACAAGGGGCGCACCTTGAAAGAAGTCCATCCCGAAAACGCTCCGAACATCGCCCCGAAAGATTCGATGGCGACTGAGACGGAATCGGAGTCCGCGCAGCCCGCTGCGACGAGTGTTGATGCCCCTGCAGCCGACGACATCGATTTTGCGGCACCTTCTTCCAAGTTCCAGGTCGGCGCAGAAAAAGACGCCGACAACTGGAAACCTTATTGATTTTTAGAAAAATTTATTTGCCTTAGAGTCAACTCTAAGTGTTATATTAGAAGTATGAAAAAGTTTGTCTCAAAAGATTCCTTTGAAGACCTCGGTTTTGCTAAGCTGGATTTGAGCCGTGAATCGCGTACGGGCACTAGCGAGGCCGTTTATTGCGCAGGCAAGACTTCGGAACAGCTCCTGAAAATTCTTAGAAAGTTTCGGGACAAAGGCTGCCGCGTATTAGGAACCAAATGCAGCAAGGAACAGGCGGAATTCATTGCAAATGCAGGTGAAAAAATCTGCTACGACGAACTTTCCAGGATGATTTCGCTGGCAGATGAAACGCCTGCCAGGCAGAAGCTCGGACGTTCCGGCGGCAAGACGACGCAAATGGTTGCTAAGCTCGGGCCGGTAGCCGTATGTTGTGCGGGAACAGCGGACCTGCCTATCGCCGAAGAAGCCGCCAAGACGCTGGAATTTAACGGCGTAAAGGTCTTGCGTCAGTATGACATAGGGATTGCGGGGCTGCACCGCCTGCTTTCGAAGGTAGAGGACATCCGCAAGGCTTCGGTGGTTATCGCCGTTGCCGGAATGGAAGGAGCGCTTCCCGGCGTGATTGCCGGACTCGTGAAAGCGCCCGTGATTGCCGTGCCCACATCGGTCGGGTATGGGGCATCCTTCGGCGGGATCAGTGCACTACTCACCATGCTCAATACCTGTGCCGAGGGTGTGACGGTGGTAAATATCGATAACGGTTTCGGGGCGGCCATCGCCGCATTCCGCATGCTACAAATAAACTGACTAAATCCAGACGAATAACCCCACATTTCACATTCCACACTTCACACTTTTATGAAATATCTCTATCTTGATGGATCTTGCGGTATCAGCGGCGATATGACGGTTGCCGCACTTCTTGGACTTGGCGCATCACGCGAAAAAATGGATGCAGCGATTGCGGGGCTCGGCCTAGAAGGCGTCCACGTCCATGTGGAAAATTCAAAGAGTTACAGCATTGCGGGGCTTTCTTTTGCGGTGTATGTCCATGACCACGACGCAGACCACGTGCATTCTCACGAAGAAGGGTATGTAGAGCATTGTGAGACGAAAGACGAAAGACGAAAGCGGACAGCACTTAGCGATTTATCGCTTAGTGCGCATGGCCACCAAGGTGGGACGATAGAATGTCATGAAGGTCATCATCATCACGAGCGCAGCGAACATTGTCACGGCGCTTCGACTGGTTCGACAGGCTCACCAACCTTATCAGCGACTTTGCATCATCACGAACATCGGCACTTGTCCGAGGTTTACGAGATTCTGGACCGCGCAGCAAATGCGGGGGCAGTCACTCCCCGCGCCCTTGAAACCGCAAAAAAGATTTTCCGCATCATCGCCGAAGCCGAGGCGAAAGCACACGGCGTGCCCGTAGAAGAAGTCCATTTCCACGAAGTGGGTGCCGTTGATTCCATCGTCGATATCTTGGCGGTCGCCGTCCTTGCCGATGATCTTGGTATAGAGAACTGCATCGTTACAGGGCTCAACGAAGGTTCTGGTTTTGTAGAAACGCAACATGGCCAGTTGCCGATTCCCGTTCCGGCGGTAGCGCACATTGCAGAAGCTGCGGGTATCGCGCTTCACATCACCGAAACGAAAGGCGAAATGGTTACACCCACGGGAGCCGGCATCGTCGCAGCTCTGCGGACACAAGAAACACTCCCCGCAGGCTACAAGATTTTAAAATCGGGCATAGGTCTCGGCAAGCGCGATTTCGGGCGTGCGAACTTCTTGCGGGCGCAAATCATCGAAGACGCTGCGGGGGCGAGCAACGGTCCCGCCGATTGCTGCGTGTTCATTTTGGAAGCGAACATCGACGATTCCACTCCCGAAGAACTGGGATATGCGATGGACAAACTTTTTGAAGCGGGGGCCCGCGATGTTCATTTTACCCCTTGCTTCATGAAGAAGAATCGTCCGGGGATTATTCTGCGGGCCATTGCCGACGCAGAACATTTGCCTGCTATCGAGACTGCGCTTTTCACGCACACATCTACAGTAGGCTATCGCCGTATTCCCGTAGAACGCAACTGCATGAGCCGAAGCATTTTCGAAGTGGAAACGGAATACGGGAAAGTCTGCATCAAGAAATCCGTTTTGGGCAATATCGAAAAAATCAAACCCGAATTTGACGACCTGAAAGCGCTTGCCGAAAAGGCGGGTGTCCCGGTGCGTGAAATTCAAAAAGCAGTCGAGAAAAAAATATGCTGAAAAAGATCCGCATAACGCTCGCTATCCTTTGCTATGCCTTGGTGACGCTCCTGTTCCTGGATTTTACGGGAACACTCCAGGGATACTTCGGGTTTCTCGCCAAGGTGCAGTTCTTGCCCGCCGTGCTTGCGTTGAACGTAGTGGCGATTCTCTTCGTCATCGTGCTCACGCTCCTATTCGGGCGAATCTACTGCTCTGTGATTTGCCCGCTGGGCGTTTTCCAGGACATATTCTCCTGGCTCGGCGGCAAGCGTAAAAAGACAAAGCATGGGCGTTTCAAGTTCGTGAAGGAACGCCGCATCCCGCGTTATGCAATTCTCGGACTTTTTATCGTCGGGCTTGCCACAAGTTTCCCCGCAGCCATCCTGATTGCACCCTACAGTGCATACGGACGAATTGCGACGTACATCTTATCGCCAATTTATAAACTGGCCAACAATGGGCTTGCTTACATGGCGGAACGCATGGATAGCTACTTGTTCTATAGCGTGGAAGTGTGGAACAAGGGCTTGGTGGCACTGGTTGTGGCTATCGCGACGTTCGTGATTCTCAGCGTGTTCGCGTATTTCAAGGGGCGGGCCTACTGCAACACGATTTGCCCCGTCGGCACGTTCCTCGGGTTCATCTCCCGCTTCGCCATTTTCCGCCCGGTCATCGACAAATCCAAGTGCATTCACTGCGGGATGTGCGAACGCAACTGCAAGAGTTCCTGCATTGATTCCAAGGAAGGCTCGTTCGATTACAGCCGTTGCGTGAGTTGCATGAATTGCATCGACAAATGCAGCAAGAAGGCGATTAGCTACAAGTGCCGATTTGGCGAAAGCACCGGCGCATCAAAAACCAAAACGGAAACGCTCTCCACCGAGAGTGTCGATTCGAGCCGTCGCAAATTCCTCGGTATCGCAACAGTCCTTGCTGCAGGAACCATCGCGCATGTCCGTGCGCAAGACAAAGTGGACGAGGGCGAAGGTGGACTTGCTCCCATCAAGGACAAAGTCATCCCGGAACGTTTCAGTCCTATTGCTCCTCCAGGTGCCAAAAGCGTCAAAAACTTGCAGGACCACTGTACCGGCTGCGGGCTTTGCATTTCTGCATGCCCCAACGATGTCCTCCGACCCGGAAAAGACTTGAAGCCCGTCGTGAGTTACGAACGCGGTTACTGCCGCCCCGAATGCAACCGCTGCTCGTCCGTATGCCCCACCGGAGCCATCAACAAGATTCCCCTTGCCGAAAAATCTTCCACGCAGGTGGGGCATGCCGTTTGGCAATTCGACCTGTGCATTGTCACTAAAGACGGCGTGGAATGCGGCAACTGTGCAAGGCACTGCCCCACGGGCGCCATCCAAATGGTTTCACCGGATCCGAACGACCCGACAAAACACGCAGTCCCTGTCGTAAATACAGAACGTTGCATCGGGTGCGGAGCGTGCGAAAACCTTTGCCCTGCACGGCCTCTAAGCGCCATCTACGTCGAAGGACACGAAGCACACAGGAACATTTAGGGAGCAAACTATGGCAGACAAGAACGAAGGAATCAATCGTCGAGAATTTTTGAAGATGGCGGGACTTGGTGCCGTGGGCGCCGGAATAGCGGGCTCCGCTTTGCAGGGCTGCAATTTCTTTGCTGACGAAAAAGAAGCAAAATACGCTCCACGTGCAAACCTTGAACCGACTGGAAAAATGACATACCGTACCACGGAAAAGGGCGACAAGGTTTCGCTGCTGGGCTACGGCATGATGCGCCTGCCTAAAAACGATAATGACGAAATTGACCAGGAGATGGTAAACCGCCTTGTTGACTATGCGATAGAACATGGAGTCAACTATTTCGACACCGCTCCCCCGTACATGAAGGGAAAATCCGAGGATGCCACGGGCATCGCACTCAGCCGTCATCCACGCAACAGTTACTATATCGCAACCAAGATGAGTAACCATCGTTTGGCCCTAGACGGCAAGAGTGGCAAGGAACTTTACGACGCCTCCATCGAAATGTACCGGACTTCCATGAAAAAATTGAAGACGGACTACATCGATTATTACTTGATGCATAACGTGGGCGGCGATACGGGAATCCCCTTTTTGAAGCAGCGTTTTTTCGACTGCGGACTTCTGGATTTTTTGCGAAAGGAACGTGATGCAGGGCGAATTCGCAATCTTGGATTTTCGTTCCATGGCAAAGTAGAAGTGTTCGACTATCTTCTCAGTCTTCACGATGAAATTCATTGGGATTTTGTACAAATTCAGTTAAACTATCTGGATTGGCGCCATGCGGCAGAAAACAAGGGCTGGATAGCAAACGTGAATGCGGAATACCTCTACGGCGAACTGCACAAGCGGAATATCCCAGCCGTCATCATGGAACCTCTCCTGGGCGGCAGGCTTTCAAATGTACACGACCACGTGGTAGCACGCCTCAAGCAGCGCTCCCCGGAATCAAGCGTGGCAAGCTGGGCGTTCAGATTTGCAGGCAGTTTCCCCGGCGTACTTTCTGTGCTTTCGGGCATGACCTACATGGAACATTTGCAAGACAACCTTTGCACATATTCACCGCTCAAGCCCTTGAGCGACGAAGAATTCCAATTCCTTTACGACACCGCAGATTTGATGACGCAATACCCCACGGTAAACTGCAACGACTGCAAGTACTGTATGCCATGCCCATACGGAATCGATATTCCGGGCATCTTTGTGCATTACAACAAGTGCGTAAACGAAGGAAGGGTTGCAAGTTTGATAAACGACGAGAATTACCGTAAATTGCGTAAGGAGTTCTTGGTGGGCTACGACCGCAGCGTTCCCAAACTCAGGCAGGCAAACCACTGCACAGGCTGCAATCAGTGCAGTCCCAAGTGCCCGCAGGGACTTGACATCCCTGCAGAATTGCAGCGGATTGACAAGTATGTGGAAAGTTTGAAGTTGAGCATGAAGTAATGTTGCAAAAGAAACTTGATGAATTAAAAAGTCAGCTACGGCAAATGGGCCGCGTCGCGGTAGCATTCTCTGGCGGCGTGGATTCCACGTTCCTGCTGAAAGTCGCCCACGACACGCTGGGCGACAACATGGTCGCCTACACCGTCCAGGCGGGAATGGTCCCTGAGCGCGAAATCGCATTTTCCCGAGAGTTCTGCAAGTTGCACGGAATCCCGCAGCAACTGATAGAAGTTGACGAAATGCAGGTAGAAGGCTTTGTCGAAAACTCCAGGGAACGTTGCTATTTCTGCAAGTGCAACCTGTTTTCAAAAATTGCAGAACGCGCGAAGGCCGCAGGATTTTCAACCGTCTGCGAAGGCAGCAATGCCGATGATATTCACGACTACCGCCCCGGAATGCGCTCCCTCCAGGAACTAGGCATCAGGAGCCCCCTCCTGGAATGCGGACTCACTAAAGCAGACATCCGCGAACTTTCGCACAAACTGGATTTACCCACGTGGGACAAGCCTTCCTTCGCCTGCCTCGCAAGCCGCATCCCTTACGGAGAACCCATTTCCCGGGAAAAGCTTTCCATGATATCAAATGCGGAGCAACTGCTTTTTGAACTGGGCTTCAAGCAGTTCCGCGTGCGCCTACAGGGCAACCTCGCACGCATCGAGGTGTTGCCGGAAGATTTCAACAAAGTTCTAGAAAAGCGCGACCAGATTCTCGCAGCCTTCAAGAAAATCGGATTTACCTACATCTCGCTGGACCTGCAGGGCTTCCGCAGCGGCAGCATGAACGAGACTTTAGCTGCAAAGTAATGAAAAATTGAATTAAAAGCCCCCTCGTTTTTCCGAGGGAGCCTTTTTGATGAAACGTCCGTTTATTTCACGAAAACGGCGAGAAGTTTATGTGCTTCTTCACCTTCGGCAAAACGGATTTCACCTACGTTATGGTACTCGAATCCCGAGAACTGCTGTAGGTGCAGTGCCGCAAATTCACAGTCTTTGGAGTAACAGATGTTTAGGCGAAAGTTTCCGTTGTCGCTTGTTTTAGGGTGGCCCATTCTTTGAATTGTCGCCTCCAAATCATTTGAAGGCGCCCCGACAATCGCCTGGACTTTTTGCCCTTCCGTGGGGCTAAACTCCAGGCATATTCCCACAACGGGTGAATTCGTCTTAGTGTAGGTGACATTGGTTTTGGAACCGAAAAATTTCTTTTCGGTCTTGATATTTGCGTGACTGAAGACGGCATTTGCCATCTCCATCTTGGATATGTTTTCCATGTTCTTTCTCTTTTTTTAAAATGAATGATGTCGTGCACCCGGTAAGGGCCGCGGCCATTTACTAGTGTTTAAGGCTTGGAGAAAGAACTTGCTAACAGAGCATTCGCTCTAGCGTGTAAACGTAATATTCTTTAGGTTTTTGATAAACTAGCGGTAAAGGGAAGCCGCAATGGATGCAAATAGTTGACCGCGCGATTTTAGTCGCAAACGGTGTAGCCTGTTTGGACGTTACCGAACTGCGCCCGCCATAGCCTTGAAGGCTACCGCTTCGCGATGTCCGCAATGAAACCTGCCGGCCCGACCTGCGCGTAAGCAGTGTTGCATCAGCTGTTGATTCACGGGACAGGTATAACGGATTATCGGCAAAATCGTAAGCAGTGAAAACTTTCTCACTTTCTGCAACCTGACCAAGTTCAGCGCCGTAATCGTAAACAAAAGAACCCTCGACAATAGCAGAAAGAATCGCGAATAACGCGACTGCAATCATTGAAAGGATGTTTTGTTTAACGGGCTTCATCGGTGAGTAAGATAGAATTTTTTTAAGAGAATAGCTATCTTTATTCCATAATTTGAACCGCGCCCTGTTGCCACCGGGTAATAGGGGAACACGCATTCTTTATCGTTAGGTCTTTGAAGATAAAGATTCCTAGAGGTAAAGAAATGGAATGGTTTATGCTTGCCGTGGCGGGCGTTCTCGAAGTGGTTTGGGCCTGCGCCATGAAATATTCGGAGGGCTTTTCTAAAATAGTCCCTTCAGTCGTCACCGTGATAGGTTTCTTTTTGAGTGCTTTTTTCTTGTCGCTAGCCGTAAAGAAACTGCCGCTCGGGACTGCGTATGCGATATGGACTGGATTTGGCACTGTGGGAACATTCGCGCTGGGCGTTTATCTATTTCAGGAGCATTTCTCTATTCCGAAAGCAGTTTGTATTTTGCTTATTTTATCCGGGATTGCCGGGTTGAAATTATTGCATTAAAAAGATGTACCGCAACGGCAAACAGCACGACGATGGCGATGTAGTCCACGAAAAAGAGGGCGTATCCGCGTTCCGCGTCAAAGAAGAAAAACGGTTGCTGCAGGAACATGTATTTCCAAAGCCCGCGAATGGCGAAGGCGTAAATTCCGTAGCCTGCCACAAGAACGGCAACCACGCGGGTTGCGACAAGTGCCGCCTTTGACTTGAATGCGCCCGCGAGTCCCAAGCGGTTTGCAATCAGGCTCACATGCAGCCCGATGTGGAGCGACATGAAGACATAATACCAATGGCTTGCGAGCAGGTGCGCCGTGCGGGCGAAACTTGCACCCGATTCAATCCCGAGCCAGGCGAACACATGGTTCGAAAGCATAATTCCACTCACCATCAGGAAAATCGCGCACAGAAGAATTCCGCAATTCACGACTGCCTGCAAGATGCGGAATACGTTGTAGCGGCCCTTGAACAGCGAAAGGAAAAAACGCCGGTTCAGCGTGATGTGCACCGCCCACAAAGCGAGCAACACCACGCCCAGAATTTCGTGAACGGCAGTCGATTCAAAGAAGTAGTTGCCACCCATCAGCACAAGTGTCGCGACAGTCATTGCGATATCAAGCGGCATACGGATTTTGGCGGAAATAGGCATATCAAGGAATATACATTATTTCGTCTTCACGCCGTTTTTCTCGAGCCACTTGGCCACATCTTTCGAGAGGCTCGAACCGCCGGAGTAATGCACCGAAAGGCCTTCGCCGATTTTTGCGTTGGGCGCAAGTTTCGCAATCGCGGTGATGCTCTGGCCAAAGCGCCCGCCACCGTGGGAGCAGAACGGCAAAATCCGCTTGCCCGCAAAGTCATAACTTTCGAGCAAAGTCGCGATAGGCATCGGGATACTCGCCCACCAGTTGGGGTAACCGATGATAATCGTTTCGTAGTCGGCCCACTTCTTTGCGTCGGGCTTTTTCTTGAGGGCCGGGCGCGCCTGTTTGTGCTGGTCGTTCTGTGCCTGCTTCAAGACGGTATTGTAGTCGTCGGAATAGGGCTTCACGAGTTCAAGTTCCACCATGTCGAAACCGGTCTGCTTCTTGATTTCGCGGGCGACACCGCGGGTATTCCCGCTCCAGGAATAGAAAACAATCAGCGCACGGGAAGCACCTTTCGGGTTCGATGCCGCTTGTGCCTTTTCGCCCTTAAAGCCCGCCGCTTCTTGGGTCACAAATGTTCCCTTGACGCCTGCACCCGCATTCATGGCGAGCCGGAGCCCCACATTGTAACTCTTGCTGGATTGCTGCATGGCCCCGCGATAGGCGCTGCGGAGGTTCTTGCCGAAATCGTTCCAGCCGCCACCGCGATGCACGCGTCTTGTGCCCGAAGGCTTGCCCGCCGGGTCAACCGTCACGCTTGTCGAGCCTGCAGAAACACCGTAATCGCCGTAAAAGTCAAAGCACCATTCGCCAACGTTCCCGTAAATGTCATAAAGCCCGAAGGGATTAGGCTTGAATTTGCCCACGGGAAGCGTGTTCCCGCGATAAACGCCGGGGCGGGTTTCCAGAACCTCGTCGTTGAAATAGTTTTGCTCAATTTGATACGGATAATGCCCGTAAAAATTCACGTCGTCGGCACCGGGTGCCTTCTTTGTGTAGAACGGCGTGGTCGTGCCGCCCCGGGCCGCGTATTCCCATTCCGCTTCGGTGGGGAGCCTGTAACCGTTCGCCTCACGATTCCAGCTGACCGCATCGCCTTCGATAGCGTAAACGGGAGTGCATCCGTCGCGTTCGCTTAACTTGTTGCAAAAACGAGCAGCTTCGAGCCACGTGATGTTTTCGACAGGCAAATCGTCACCCTTGAAATTGGAGGGATTTTCGCCCATCACTTCGCGGTAAAGCTTTTGCGTCACCTCGTATTTGCCTAGGTAAAAATCGGAGACCTTCACCTTGTGGAGCGTCTCGTCGTTGACGCGCCAGTCCTCGTTTGCGGGGCTTCCCATGTTGAAAGTCCCGCCCTTGATAAGCACGAAGCCGTCGGGCACAGGTGCCGCCGCAAGCGACACCGCCGAGAACCACAAAATTGCACAAGATAAAAGTTTAGCGAACTTCATAAATTTTCTCCATTATACACCATTTCCATTGCGGATAAAAAAGTCGCAGGCTGTATGAATTCTCCTTTGGAGAATGACTCATGTGAAAATTATTTTATTTCAACTTCCCATAGTCTTCGTCGCTCACGGGCTCAAGCCATTCGTTACGACCGCCTTCGCCGGGAACTTCGATTGCCAAATGCTGGAACCAGGAATCCGGAGCCGCCCCGTGCCAATGCTTGACGCCAGCCGGAATGTTCACCACGTCGCCGGGCTTCAGTTCCACCGCCGGCTTGCCCCATTCCTGGTAGTAGCCGCGACCCGCCGTCGCAATGAGAATCTGGCCACCGCCCTTCTTTGCATGATGGATGTGCCAGTTGTTGCGGCACGCCGGTTCAAAAGTCACGTTCCCGACACCCACCTGTTCCTTGCTGATCATGTCGAGATAGCTCTTGCCCACGAAATACTTGGCGTAGGCGTCGTTCGGCTTACCCACCGGGAACACACTCCAGTCCTTGCCAGGCATGGATTTTGCGTCCGCCACGACCTTCGTCTCAGCCACCGCTTCCTTGAGCAGTCGCAACGCGTTCAGCGTGCGCGGGTAACCGCAATACGGCAAGCAGTTGTAAATCGCCTGTTCCACGTATTCGGCCGTGCGAATCTTCAGGTTCGCGCCGATATGCGCCTTGAGCTGCGGCTCCGTTCCTAGGTTCACGAGAATCGCCATCGTCAAGAGTTCGCGGGTATTCAGGTCAAGCCCCTTGCGGGTGTAGTAATCGCCAAAGCAGTTGCTCGCCAAGAAGTAATTGATAGTCGGCATACCGCTCTTGCCGTTCTTCGCCATGTCGCGGAAAGTCTGGCCGAACAGCGTTCCCTGCGCGTCGGCACCCGCCTCCAGGCGGGACTGCGCCGTCACCGTCGCACGGTTTTCGTCCACCTTCACATTCTTCGCCTTGAACACGCTACGGGCAATTTCCACAGCATCCACCGTCCGCGGGAACCCGGTGTAAGGGGCGCACTGGTAAATCGCCTCGAGAATTTCTTCGGGAGCAAGCCCCTGCGCAAGCGCCGTCGCCACTTCCTCTTGCAAAAGAGCGCCCGACTGCTGCGTCACAAGCGACACCAGGCGAATCAACTCCACCTCGCGCTTTTCCACAAGCGGAGTCGCCGCCGGAACCTCGTTCTGCGTGAAGTTGTCCATCACGGCACGCAGTTCCTTGTCCTGCGAAAGCGCCTTTGCCTCGCCCTGCGGGCAGCAGTCACATGCGGCAAGCACCGCACCCATACCAAGCATCGTCATAATCGTCCCTAGTTTCATGGTTTGTTCCTTTTCTATCTACGCCTTTAATATAAATAAATGCGCAAATCCCGCAAAATACCATTTTTTCATGCTCAGTATGCGCTAAACGCATAGTGAAAACGATACATCACGACCTTTTGGGCGTTCCCCGGCCCCAACTTGTCATCCCCGCGAAGGCGGGGATCTCCCAGCGTCGAAGGGGCCGGGTCGGGCTATACTCGCTTCGCTCGCCGAGCCTGTAGTCTCGGCCCTTACGGGTGACTATCCCTAACGCGATTTCAATGTGTAGTGTGGGGGTCCTGAAATGGGCTAATTTCTCTGTATTTTTTGAGAAAATTAACCTATAAAGCCTAAAAAATTATATATTAACATTAAAGTCACTTGCATTCACACAGAATACATTTGTATATTTTGTAAATACGGAGGTATGCCATGCAGAGCACATTGCTACAAGTCAGGGTGGACGAAAAGACCCGTTCCGCAGCAGGGAGTATTTTCGAAAGACTCGGTATAGACCTGCCGACAGCCGTCCGAATGTTCCTTGCCCGCACCATTCTCGAAAACGGCATTCCTTTCAGCATGAAACTCCGCCCGACCGCACCCGACGATGTCCTTGAAGCCATGAAGCAGGCTTCGCAGTCCGCCGCCGATGCAGGAGTCGCCGACATGTCCCTTGAAGAAATCAACGCCGAAATCGCACAGGCGCGGGCAGGCAAATGAAGTGCTGTCGCGCAAGAAGTTTCATTTTCCAACAGAAACCGTCGATTTCTTGATTTCTCGCCTGAAATCCATCGGCGTGAACCTTGCTGCCGTTGAAACTCTCGTTGGCGATTTTCCCGATCCGAAAGATGTGGTGTTTTTCGAGGTCGCCATGGAGAAGAACAAGACCGATGAAACTTTTCTGGTCACGGGCAACCAAAAGCATTTTCCGCAACACCCGAAAGTCGTCACCCCTGCGGAAATGCTGAGAATTCTGGACAACCTGTAGTCTGCCTAATGTAAAAACAGGGCGTTCCCCGGCCTGGGGCCGGGGCGGGTGCTGCTCGCCGAGCACGCTCGGCTCATCGAGCCGCTTGCGCGTCTCGCCACCGCGTGGCGGTGCGACGCCCCCTAACGCAGAAGCGGGTGTGAAATGTGAAGTGTGTAGTGTGGAATGTGGGATGTGGAATTTATACCGCAAAATCCATCATCAGGCGAGGTTCAAGAGCCTCAATACGGTAGTTGTTCTTGGTGGACTTCTTGACGGATTTCTTTATTTTTTTCATGTTCATTTTGTAATCTTACTTATAAATTTTATTTTGACTTAACACAACGGACGGAAAAACCATTTATCTTTTTCGTTGAATATTTCGCAAAACTATTTAAGGACCGCCCCGTAAAGGAGTCCGAAGCCTTTGTTGCTGGAGAATCTGCATCTTCTTCTGGATAGAACCAATACACCGCTTCACCTATATTCTTAAATCCATAATTCCAGTTATACCCCGCACCCACAAGGCTATACCCAGTGGTGTTGTAGCCGCCAAAACCCTGAGCACGAGCCCCTTTTATTCCATCTTCATTTCCATCAGCATTGAGAATGACAACGAGGTCGTCGTAAGTGAGCAGACGCCAGCCGTCGGGGCAAATTCCCTGATGATTCGGCTTAATGGAGTCGGCACAGCTCTTACTATTGCATTCGAACGGAAGGTTCATCATCTCCGCCCACTGGTAAAGGCCTCCATACTTATCGCACTTGGTGGTATCATTATCGTAGCAATAGCGTTCAATCTTGGTGTCGTTGGTCTGGTCCTTATCACCATTTACCATTTCACCTATATTCAAATTTTCGGCCATCACCGTAACAGATGCGCCATCCTTGCCGTTAATCGTCAAATAGTAGTAACTACGTCCATTACGCTTATCAGAAAACTTCTGATAAGCGTTGCTATTCAAACTATCTGCCAAAAGAGGCCCTGCATGATTATAGGGAATATATTCGCTACTACTCGAAGCAACTGACGACGAAGATTGTTTCACGGAAGAACTGCTGCTAGACTTGACACTTGACGAAGAATTGACCGACGAACTAGATACATCCTTCTTGCTGCTAGAAGAATCTCCTGACTTTATGGAACTGGAGCTCTTGGAATCAGAAGAGACTTTTGGTTCTTTTGTGGAACTGCTAGACTTATTCTCACTACTCGATGACTTGTCTTTGGTTTCGTTACTAGACCCATTCGACTCCGCTGACGCTCCGCTCAGGGTGACACTCGAATCAGACGACTCTACCGACGAACTGGAAACACCCGTTTCGTCGGAACTAGCCGACGAAGAGTCATCGCAGGCGGAAAGGGCGAAGAATGCCGCGAGCACCGCCACCCACAAGAAACCAAGACCCTTGACACACTTCATACCATTATCTCCTGTAAAAATTTTCACCACCCACAAACCAAGCAATGTGAAATATGGAATGTGGAATGATTGTTTATCGGCGGGTTAATCGGAGTCCTTGATGCAACGGACGGAGTACCCGCCATCCTTGCCGAATCGCTTTTCGTACCTTGATCTGTCATAATCGATCAGGTATATACCGTATGCGCTGGAACCGTCGGCATCAGTAGAACTCCAAAAATATGCATAGTGACCAACATGGTCAAATCTCTGAGAGAATGTACGGATGCCAGAAGGAATAGCGGTAAATCCGAATGAGTCATCGCCGTTACCTTTTCCATTCCAGCCACTCAGGGCCTTGAGTTCATATCCGGCCGTGGACGCGCCGTAAACCACTATAAATAAAGTGTCCCACTCGCTCCTGCTTGGCAAATGCCAACCTTTAGGACAAATACCTTGGACAGGTTCAATGTTATGGCACTCTTTGTAAAAACCACAAACACATGGTTTTTCTATATCATTAGCGAGTTTCACCGAATCAATAGCCGCAGCCCAGGTGTAAAGACGTCCCGCTACTTCGCAATTCTTGGCTTTGTTATCGTAGCACCAAGACCAATCGTATTTATCCTCACCCAAACCACCCTGTCCTGGGTCGTAGTTCAGATTCTCTGCCATCCATACCTGGTCACCAATTTTCACCGTCCTATAGACATTGCCGTCACGCTCATCAGTCATAGAGCCGTAGTCAATGTCAGGATTGAAGCGGCATTCCTTCGGCACATCCCAACTCCAGCCCGTATTTCCTTCCAGAAGAGCTGAACAATCCTCCTTGCCCACAGAACTGTTGCTTGACTTTGCGCCATTTCCAGACGAATTGGAGTTGCTGGACTTGGTCGATGTTTCGCCGCCATCGCCACCCGCCGACGACGAATCGTCACAGGCGGTCAGGGCGAAGAATGCCGCGAGCACCGCCACCCACAAGAAATCAAGACCCTTGACACACTTCATACCATTATCTCCTGTAAAAATTTTCACCACCCACAAACCAAGCAATGTGAAATATGGAATGTGGAATTTATACCGCAAAATCCATCATGAACCGGGGTTCAAGCTGTTCAATACGGTAGTTGTTTTGGTTATTATTTTTGCCATTCTTCTTGTTGAGTTTGGACATACGGTTTCCTTTCTCTGAAATTGACATGATAAATTCTATACTTCAGTTAATTTTCCGGCTTGTAATCTTTTACACAACGAATAGAATAAGCATTTTCTTTGACAGCAACTCGTTGTAAAGAAAAATCATCACCTAAACCAGGAACATATATAAAAGAAGCTTTTTGACTATTTTCTTCATCTTGCTCAGACCTCCAGAATCGGGCCCCTTCACCCAAATCGGAAAAACCACCTTCAGACGGGACAAATCGACCCGCAGGCAAGATGGACAGACCTGACTTGTTTAAACCAAAATAAGTCGGTTTCAAAACAAAGACATAGGAACCATGGGCACTAGCGACGCTCGATATGCCAGCTCTTTCCCAAAGAAAAGCCCATTCACCTTCATGCATAACATGCCAACCTTCATCACATATACCCTTATGAAAAACATCATGCTTCGATAAAGATCCCTTCGGGTAGTCATAATTGGAAGGGCAATCGTCAGAACCAATGGAAGCGTTATTGCAAGCGGCGGGGAACTTCATTACCGTATTCCATGAGTACAAGCCACCAAAACCGTGTTCGCAATACCAAGGGTCATTATCATAGCAATACTTTGTCGAATCACCCTGTTGCTCACTAGACTGAACCATCTTGCCAAAGTTTAGATTTTCTGCAAAAAAAGTAAGGGAGTCTACACCATAGTATCCATATTTCATCGTAATCGTCTTATATGTTTTCCCATCACGAGAATCCGTATGAGTTCCATACTTTATATCAGTGTTAAACTGATTTGTCATATCAAAATAACTACTGCTAGATAACGCCTCTAGAGAATCGATATTTAGCCATGCACCTTTTCGACATACAACTTGCGTCGTTATATCGCGCCATTTTATAGTCCCTTCACACTCTTCGGAACAAACAACCTTGCAATTAGTCACAAAAGAACTACTAGAAGCACCACCATTAACACTGCTCGAACTCTTATCATTCATTCCTGTTTTTTGAGAAGAACTAGACATTTTTTCAGTACTACTCGAATTCTGTTCTTCGATAGAAGAACTCGATTGTTTCGTTTTTGAGTCAGAAGATTTCTCTTTGTCAGTGGATATCGATGAAGACGATTCGACAGCAGAAGTCTCATTGTTATCACCACTTGCCGACGACGAATCGTCACAGCCCACAACCAGCCCAAGGCAGAACACCGACAGGGCAAACAACACGCTGAACTTTTTCATAGGACATCCCCACACGAAATTTCTCCCCTAAAAATAAATAATTCCCCACCCCACATTCAACCCCGATACCCCCCCATTGTAAAATTTAGGAAACAAAGTGTCCGACAAGATGATAGCGGATCCTCGCCTTCGCGAGGATGACGAGAAGGGTTGCGGGGTTTTAGGGGCAGAGCCCTTAGGTGAGGGGGTAGCGGCCCTTCGGCAGGCTCAGGGACCTTTGTCACAGAGCCAACGAAGGAGAGCGAGGGGGAGGCTTCCCCCGCCCGCTCCTCGAATTTATAAATGTGTTATATTTCTACTGAAATGCCCGAAAGTTCAGACAACATCGAAAAAATCATAGGCGAAATCACGGTCAAGGATTCCAAGACGCTCTGCCGCGAGGTGATG
>JAEEGG010008837.1_pt1 | contig 22716 bp, 20 predicted proteins | sample 9134161 | NCBI WGS metagenome assembly JAEEGG01 (sample SAMN16246543, study PRJNA631951) | gut metagenome | biome: gut microbiome; feature: rumen; material: CR-attached | host: Bos | place: Iran: Karaj | collected 2018-10
CGCGAACGCGTGAACGCGCAGGGCTACCGCGACGTGAATACCGACTTTTTGTGGAATCAACTTGGTGAATACGGGAAACGGTAATATGGACAAATTTGTCAGGGATTGCAAGAAGTTTATCAAGAGACTCAGGGTACACCACTACATCGCATTCGCAGTGGTGCTCGGCATCGGCGTGTTCAATGCCGTCACGGCGCTTTCGCCCATGATAAGCCAGAAGGAACTCGAGAGCAACATCGAGAAGTCGTTCGAGAAATGGTGGGCCGAGGAAGGCGCCGCGCAGTTCAGGACCGTAGGGCTCAGTGACGACGAAAAGACCAAGATGCAGGAATTCGTGCAGTACCGCGACAGGATTATCTCTGCGGGCAAGGGTTTCGATATCGACGAGCGCAAGAAGGCCATGAGGACGGAGTTCCGCGAATGGTGGGAAATCGGCGGCGGGAAGGAGCAGTACACCCGCGAGCACGGGAAATACCCCACCGAAAAGGAATTCGAGCGCGAATGCTACAAGTATATCAAGAACTACACCGACAAGTTCCTGCGGTATAACATGGCGTACGTGCCCAAGGACGGCGAACTCGAGCGCCTTACCACAAGCTGGCTGTTGTTCCCGAGTTTTGCGAGTTACCTGCTTTTTGCAATACTCTTCCTGTTTGCGTACGTGAGACTGTGCGAGCGCTGGGGCGTGCCCATTACCGCAGGGTTCTTCCTGTTGTTTGCCGTCACCGGCGGCCCGATTGTCGGAGTGTTTACCGACATGAGCCTCTTTAGCCACGCGAACGCGGAACGCTACATGGGCGCAAGTATCGCGCTCGCCTTTATGCTGGGCGCCACGGCGTTCGACCACAACAAGGACGACGTGCCCGCAATCGTGCGCGGGATAGCCGTTATGGGGTTCATGCTCGACGTCATCGTGAACGTGTTCGTGAACCCGAGCATTTCCACCGCGACGGCGGTCGCTTCGTTCCCCGCATTCGGCCTGGGCGCCCTCGCCGGTACCAAGATGCCCAAACGCAGGAAGAGTTCCTCGGAACTGCGCAAGGATGCCCTCGAAACCCGCATGAAGCAGACAGCCCAGAGGAACATTACCGCAGAACGCCGCGTCAAGACGCGCATGCAGATGGATACCGGGTTCAGCGAGGCGCAGAAGGGCCACTACGATGCGGCAAAAATCAACCTGTGCCAGGCAATGACGGGCATGCTGCAGGAACATCCGCTCGATACCGAAGGCCTGAAGAAACTCGCAGAACGCATGGTGAGCCCGAACCTGTTTATCGACGTCCCGAGCACGCAGTGGCTGGAATGGGGCGATACGGCAAGGTCGCGCATGTGCTACGAAGCGGCTCTCGAACTGCTCGAAAAAGGGCTCAAGCTCGAGAAAGACGCGAAGATTGCAAGGCGCGCGCTGTTCACCATCGGCGAGATACGCATCAACCGCAAGATTGAACCCGAAGAAGGCGTAAAGCGCCTGCAGAAGGTCGTCGAGATGGACGGCGAAGACCTGCTTGCAAAGCAGGCGAAGCGGATGCTGGAAAAAGCGGGCGTTTAAAAAAAAAGATCCCCGGTCAAGCCGGGGATGACAAGTTAAATTTGCGGGGATGACAGTTTATTTCTCGTTGGCGAGGTAGGCCTTCCAGGTCGTGGAAAGGAGCGTTTCCAGATCGCTGTACTGCGCCTTCCAGCCAAGAATCTCCAGGGCCTTCGCAGGGTTAGCCACAAGCGATGCCGGGTCGCCCGGGCGGCGCTCCACGATGCGGTACGGGCACTTGCGTCCGCTCACCTTCTCTGCCATGTGGATGACGTCGAGCACGGAACTCCCCTGCTGCACGCCGAGGTTCACGATGAGGCTCTTGATGTTCTTCTGCAGGTAGTCGAACGCCATCCCGTGACCAATCGCGAGGTCGTTCACGTGGATGTAGTCGCGCACGCCCGTGCCATCGGGCGTATCGTAGTCGTTACCGAACACGAGCAGTTCCTTGCGCTTGCCGAGAATCGCTTCCATCACCACCGGGATGAGGTTCGCCGGGTTCTTTTCAAGCCCATTGATGCGGCCCTTCACGTCGTAGCCCGCGGCATTAAAGTAGCGGAGAGCCGCAAACTTGATTCCGCGCAGCTTATCGTACCACTTGAGGAACCCTTCGATGGCGAGTTTCGTGTAGCCGTAGTAGTTCTCGGGCTCGGTCGGGTGCTTTTCGTCGACCGGCTGATACTTCGGGGCGCCGTAGGTGGCCGCGGAACTCGAGAACACGAAGTACTTCACGCCGGCAGCGGAGGCGGCGTTCAGGATGTTGATGGAACCCGTGATGTTGTTCACGCTGTACTTTTCGGGGTTAATCATCGACTCGCCGGCGGCCTTGAAGGCGGCCAGGTGCACGAGGCCCTCGGGCTTGAAATCGTTCAGGAACTTGCCAATCTCTTCGGGGTGCAGAATGTCGCCCTTCACGAAGCCCGCCTCGGGGAACAGGTTCTGCTCGAGACCGCTGCTGAGGTTGTCAAAAACGCAGACTTCGTGCCCGCGGTCAAGAAGTTCACGCGTCGTGTGGGATCCAATGTAACCGGCACCGCCGATAACTGCAATCTTCATGTCTTTTCCTTTTCTAATTGACCGCTCGCGCGGACTCGGCAAAGCAGGACTTCGCCTTCGGTTATAAAATTAGCATTCCGTCGCCGTAACTGAACAGTTTCATCTTGTTCTCGACAGCCATCCTGTAGGCTTCCAGAGTGTTTTCGCGCCCGTAGAAGGCGGACACCAGCAAGATGAGCGAACTCTTGGGCCAGTGGAAGTTCGTGAGGAGCCCATCCACAATCTTGTAGCGGTAACCCGGGTAAAAGAATGCGTGCGTCACGCCCGACTGGGCCTTTACAATCCCGTTCGCATCGGCAATCGTTTCCACGACGCGCGTGCTCGTTGTACCCACGGTAACGATGCGCCCGCCTTCGCGTTTCGCCTTGTTGATTATCTCGGCGTTTTCCTTCGTGAGTTCGTAATGTTCGCCGTGCATCTTGTGCTGGGTGAAGTCCTCGACCGAGATGTTCTGGAACGTGCCCGGCCCTACGTGCAAGGTGACCTCGGCAACGTACACGCCTTTCGCCTTGAGGTCAGCAAGCATCTGTTCGCTAAAGTGCAGGCTTGCCGTAGGGGCGGCAACGGCACCCGAATACTTCGCGAAAATAGTCTGGTAGGCCTTCTTGTCGTCCTCGTCATCGGGGCGGTTTATGTACGGCGGCAGCGGCACGTGGCCCTCGCGGTTCATCACGGCCTCGAGTTCCACGGGGGTCGTCGCGAAGCGGAGCACGCGGGCGCCGTCCTCGCGAATTTCCTCGACCGTCGCCTTCACGCCGGCAATCTCGAGTTCGCGCCCGATCTTGAAGGCCTTGCCCGGGCGGACCTGCGCCTCGTAGCGGGCGTCGCCGTTCTCTGCCGGAATGAGCGACTGCACAAGGAGGGTTTCCACCTCTCCGCCGTGCAGCGTGTGACCGTAAAGGCGCGCGGGAATCACCTTCGTGTTGTTTACCACCAGGCAGTCGCCGGGGCGGAATAGCTCCACAATTTCGGGAGCCTTCATAATGCGGCGCTCGCCGCCATCCTTGGGGCAATGCAGTATGCGCGTCTTGCCCTTGCCCGCCGTGCGGGTAGCAATCAGTTCCTTCGGGAATTCGAAGGTATAGTCCGAAAGCGAGTGTTCCATCTTTACTTTGCCTGCATGGATGCCAGCGCATCCTTGAGCATCTTGACAACATCCGCCTTAAGCGACTCCGGCTTCAGGATTTTCACGTTCGGGGAAACGCCCAAGAGCCACGTCTTGAAATCCGGCGTAATGCGGATTTTCAGGTCCACAATCATGTTCTTGTTCTTGTCCATGCGGAGGCTTGCCTGCGGATGGAAACTTGACTTCGCGAACTGCGTCTGGAGCCACTTGGATTCCGGGCCAATCAGGAGCGAGACATCCTGCGGCTTGCTCGTATCGGTGTACTTGCCGAACGCATACTGGTAATGAATGGCCGGGTCAAAATGCATCGGCCGCACGCTCTCGTTCGTAACATTCAGGCTCACGATGTTTTCGAACATGTAGTTCTTGAAAACCTGCGTTTCCTCATACGTATCGTCGGCTGCAATCAGGTACAGCGTGTCCATGCGCATAATGACCTTCACCGGGCTCACCACGATTTCGTCAGATTCCTCCGCACGTGCAGAATACTTGTAGTTGATGCGGATCTTGAACCCATCGCGAATGGCCTTCAGCACCTTGTTCACCATGCTATCAACGATATGGTTGTCGCAGAACGGGCCGTAATCGAGAATGTAGTTCGGGTCAAGCGTAACCGCCTCGGCCTTGAATTCATCCGGGTCGGTCGTCGAGAGCATGTCGATAATCTTGTCGACTACCTTGCGGTTCTTGACATCGGCCGGATTAGATTCCGAAAATGTCTTCTTGAGTTTTTCAAGTTTCTTGACAATGTCCTGGTTGAAATTCGCAGCCTCTTCGGTCTGGATCACATAGCGGGTTTCGCCTTCCGACTTTATCTTGTGCAGGCCGCAGTTTTCCGCCATGATAATCTCGATGTGGCGGAACATGGTACGTTCACTGCAATTAAGCGCTTCTGCCAGCTGCTTAATCGTCATCGGGGTTCTCAGTTTGGCTTTCACCCGATTGATCTTTTCGTATCCTGATCCTGATGTCATGAGTACTCCTTTTTAATTATTCTACAACCCTAAGCCTGTTCTCGACAGATGTCGAAAAAGCCTTCTTCATCGCATTGACAAACGCAAACTGTTTCTGTATCGACGAGTGTACGCGCCCTTCGAGCAGGTAGTGGTCATCCACATACGAGACCTTGATTTTCGCGCCCTGGAATCGCGGATTCAGGGAATAACCCCTTTCCATATCTTCGCAGATATCGCTATTCTGCAAATTTGACTCCGGTACAGCGACCATAGAGAAAGCGAGGTCCTGAACGCCGGGAATTTCGGCTATGCGGTTTTCCAGATCCTTCGGGCGCGATTCCTCGAAGCAGAAAAGCGACACGCGCACCTTGCCCTGCGACACTTCCACGCTGTAGTTAAACACGTTGCGCCCAAAGGATTCCAGGAGCGTGTACACCTTGTTCTCGATGAGGGTGTCCGTAACGCCCGGTTCCGGAATGATTTTCGTAAAGTCGACGCACCCGCGTATGCGCGGCATGCTGTTGATGCAGGCCTGCAAGGTACGCTTTACCTGGAAACTGCGCACGAGGCCATCCAGGTAAACGATCCCCTGCCCCACCGTGACAGATACCCGGCGCATATCGTCGGGGAACAATTGACGCAACCTGTTCTGCACCACTTCGGACAACCTGTCGTTCGGGATGTTCTGCGCGTTCTCGGGCAGGGTAATGAACAGCACCGAGGCATCCTCGAGCAATACGGCAAGCTTGTCCTTGCTACCGTCCGTCACGAGCCCCACAGCCACGCCGAACTTTTCGCGAATGGCGTGGTAGATGTGGTCCCCCAGCAAAGTCTGCGCACTTTGCGCCGGCAAAAGACGGTAGCCTTCCGAAGACTTCTCGTTTATCTCATGAACACGGTCAAGCTCGTATTTCTTGTCAGGACCACCGTCGTAATTCATAATCACGACTTCCTTGTCCGCCGTCTGGAAAATGCTCTTGACTATGCCCGGCTTGGGGGCCTCCTTGAAATACAGCCAGTTGCCCGCCGCAATACGGCTGAACCCGTATATCTTGGTATAGTCGCCCGCATTCGCGGGGTGCGAAAAAGCGAACTCGTGCGAGAAAGCGATAAACACCGACTGGCACTGTCCGCACACACAAAGTAGCGGAATGCGGGGTTTCATGCCCCCGTAGGTAGAATACGGCTCGCGCGCAAATACCCCATGTTCCATCACCTTGCGGCAACGGCAGCAGAACAACTGCTGGGATATAATCCTATGGGGAAAGAGATTGCGCATTACTTGAGCTTGAACTAATCCTTCATGAGCGGGAGCGCCACGTCGATGCGGCGCAGTACTTCTTCCTTGCCGATGAGTTTGAACATTTCCCAGAGGCCGGGGCCTGCGGTAACGCCAGAAACGGCGAGGCGCGGGGCACCGACGAGTTCACCGACCTTGTGGCCGCAGCGTTCGGCGAGGTCGTAGAAACCCTTCTCGATGACGGGCGTCTTGAAATCTTCGATAGAGGCAAGCATGTCGCGCACGAGGGTCGCCACTTCCTTGGAGCCTTCGCCGAAGTGCTTCTTCGCGCCTTTTTCATCATAAGTGGTCGGAGCCACAAAGAAGTACACAGCCATGTCGGCCAGGTCCTGCACAAAGTGGGCACGAGGCTTCAACTGCTTCACGATTTCGTCGAGGCGAGCTTCAGGTTCGTTGGAAAGGTCAATACCCTTGGCGGCAAGGCCTTCCTTCATGATACCCTTGAGGAAAGCGTCATCGCACAGATGAATGTGCTGGCCGTTCATCCACTGCAACTTCTTCTCGTCGAAGCTTGCGGACTTCGGGTTGATGCGTTCCAGCGTAAAGCTTTCGACCATTTCCTTGATGGTCATGACTTCGCGGTCGTCGCCCGGGTTCCAGCCGAGAAGAGCGAGGTAGTTCACGAGAGTTTCGGGCAGGTAGCCGAGGTCGCGGAAATCGCCCACGGAGGCAGCGCCCTTGCGCTTAGAAAGCTTACCGCCGTTCTTGTCGAGAATCACCGGCAGGTGGCACCATACGGGCGGCTGCCAGCCGAAAGCCTTGTACAAGAGTTCATGTTTCGGCGTGGAACTGATCCATTCGTCGCCGCGGAGCACGTGGGTCGTACCCATCAGGTGGTCATCGACGACGCTTGCAAAGTGGTACGTCGGGTAACCGTCGCGCTTGATAAGCACGAGGTCGTCCAGAAGCTCGTTCTGGTAACTGATGTGGCCGCGGATCATGTCGTCGAATTCGGTGACGCCCGTCTCGGGCACCTTGAAGCGGATAACGGCCTTTTCGCCGGCAGCAATGCGGGCTTCGGCTTCTTCGCGGGTAATATTACGGCAGTGGCGGTCGTAACCCGTGACCGGCACATGCGACTTTTCCTGCTCGGCGCGGACTTCCTGCAGGCGTTCCTCGGTACAGAAGCAGTAGTAGGCGCAGCCAGCATCCAAAAGCTTCTTGATTTCGCGGTGGTAAATATCCAGGCGTTCGCTCTGGAAGTACGGACCGCAGTCGCCTTCGCAACCCGGGCCCTCGTCCCACTGCAGGCCCAGCCACTTGAGGTCGCGCATCAGGTCGTGCAAGGCAGTTTCGTTATAGCGCTTGCGGTCGGTATCCTCGATACGCAGGTAGAACGTGCCACCCATGTGCTTTGCAAAGAAGTAATTGTAGATGGCGGTACGTGCACCGCCCACATGCAGGTAGCCCGTGGGGCTCGGGGCAAAACGCACGCGGACAGGACGGGTAGCAGAATTTTCGCTCATATTTTCCTCTTAAAAAATTCAAATATCCCGCGCAACTCTGCGCAGGAGTTTTCCGTGTCAAAAAATAGCAATTTATGGAGCGAAGTTTGCAATGCCCCATGCGTTCCGCAGCCAAATCAGCGCGGTTGCAAAGCGGGCCAGTTCATTGACTGGTTCAAGTAGGTCGTAATGTTCCAGGCATCGCCCCGGATAATTCCCGAAAAGAAGAACTCGTCAATGTTCCCATGGAAACCGCCAATCTGGAAATTCGCACCCTCGTAGCGCTCGCCGTCCCACGGTTCACGGACACCCTTTATCAAAATCTTCTGCGAATCTACAAACAAAGTAGCATTCTCGCCACGGCGCTCAAACGCGATATACCTGAAATCGTTCCGACTAAACTGCACTTCGCCGCTCGCAAAGTACAGCCTGTAGCCTGCGGCGTCGGCGCTGTCCAAACTCGCATCCGTACTCGCCTCATGGTAGATGCTGAACACGAGTCCGCTATCCGGGTCATACTTCAGGTCGTACTGGCGATCGCCCTTGCTAAAGATAGTCGCACTAGAATCACCATCTATGCTGAGCCACACCGAGAACGCTATGTCGTCCTCGAACTTCCTGTTATAATCACTAGCCTTGCTGCTGTCACTTGCGGCCGTTCCGTAATATGTAACGTAGGCATTCTTGTTCGTAAGTACAAGCGAAGTACCGACTGCGCCACGATTCTCGAGAATTACGTCCTTTGCGCTACCCTCTCCAAAGGATTGCTCCGAAGCATCCGATAAGTCCGTGACGGGATCCATATGGAATACACCGGTGTAGCGCCTGCTAGTCGGGAAAACGTCCTTCGCATACATCGGGTCCTTCGCCGTATTCATCGTAATCTCAATGGAATCACCCACGTTCAGGGAGTCCAAGCGCATCCAGATTACGCCTCCCCTATTGGCCCTGTCGAATATAGGCATCGCAATCGGCAGCTGTTTCGAACGCGAGCCATCAGCCGAAATGCGGGTAGCCTCCCAGCGCCCTGCAAGGTTCGAGAAACTCTCGTAACCGGGAGTGAGCGTATCCAGGCGCAATACCATCGGGATATCCGTCAGCACTGCGAGCGAATCCACGCCTTCGGGCAGGTCAATCGGGGCAACGAACGAGAACGAGAGCGACTCGCCCGCCTTCGTGTCCCTCTCGGGTTCAACAACCACGCTATCGAAGTAAATCGGCGCTTCCCCGTCCATCTCGACAACCAGGTCGAGCGTACCCGCAGGCAGGTCACCCATCACAATACGGCCATCGATAAGCCAGACCTCCCTGCTGATGGTAGAACCCACCACAGAAACAGTCACCTGTTCGTCCAAGAGCATGTCGGGCAAGAGCAGCGTCACGGAGCCCGTATCTAGCACGGTATCGCGGCGCGAGCCCATGTCGCTTGCCGTAAGCCCGCGCACCAGAAGCCTCTTCTTCGTGAAGCTGTGGTAAGCCTCTAGCGAGAACTCTCCTTCAGGCAGGGAATCAAACCTGTACTCGCCCTCGTTGTTCGTCACGGTCCAGAACGCATCGGGGAGTGTATCGCCCGCAACCGGGTTAAAGTCGCTCGGCACGCACATGATGTGCGCTGTCGGGGCGGCCCTACCGTCATCAAGCACCAGCACGTTCGCCAGTTCCGGCGAACCGGTCTCGGCACTGTTGCCCGCGACACTTTCGCCGTCAGAACACGCCGAAAGGAGCACCACTGCACACGCAATAGCGCCCCAGAACCACAAAACGGGCTTTCTCTGTCCTAAACTCATCTTCACCAATATAAATATAATTTCATAGCGTCCTTTTCGGGCATGCGCCTAAAAGTTGCCGTTGCCCGCAGACAACGCCCTTTTTTGCGAAAAAAACGTGTTTTTTTAGGGAAAACGCTACTTTTCGCCAATTCTAGATGTATATTGAGGGTATGCAAGCCCAGCCACAGCCCCTCAGACTATCAGAGATCACTATTTCGAACCTGCGTTCTATCCAGCGGCAGACATTCCCGCTCAGCGGAATCACCGCGCTTATCGGCTACAACAACGCGGGCAAGACCAACATCCTGATGGGCATCCGCTGGCTCCTTTCGAAGTTTTCGCTCGATATCTCGTTCTTTGACGACCCGAATCAGCCCGTCGTGGTGGAAGGGTTCTTCGAGGGCATTTCGGAGACCGTGCTCAACAGGCTCGGCGAGGAGAAGGCGGCAGAAGTCACGCCGTTCCTCATTAACGGCTCGCTGCGCGTCAAGAAGATGCAGCGCGTACCCGGCGAGGTTCCCGAGAACGTGGAGATGTGGGTGTTCGTGCCCCCCTGTCGCAAGTCGGAATACCACAAGGATTGGATTCGCTGCACCGATGCCTTTAGGCATGCATTCCGCAGGCTCTTCCCCGAACCCATCGCCATATGGGACTTCGAGGGCAACCAGGCCTTCACCAAGCTTTTGCACGAAATCTTCAAGCCGCTCGAAAGGCGATTCGGCGGGGAATTCAACGATATATTGAGCAAGTTCAGCGACATGCTGAGCCCGGGCGGCGAGAACCAGGCCGCCGAAATCCAGAGTTTTGACCGCGACGTGAACGAGAAGCTGAAGCCCCTGTTCCCGAGCGTGCGCGTGGAACTCGACATTCCCATACCGACACTCGAAACGTTCCTCAAGAACGCGACCCTCAAGGTAATCGACGAGGACGACGGTTTCGAGCGCGATATAAACCGCATGGGAGCAGGCAGCCAGCGCGCCATACAGATGGCACTCGTGCGCTACCTCGCCGAAATCAAGAAGCACCACAACAACCATTACCTGAGCCGCACCATGCTGCTCATCGACTCGCCGGAACTGTACCTGCACCCGCAGGCGGTGGAACTCATCCGCGTCGCCCTCAAGAACCTCTCGAACGAGGGCTACCAGGTGATATACGCGACGCATTCCGCGCAGATGGTCACGAGCGAGGACGTGAGCACTTCGCTGCTCATCCGCAAGAACAAGGAACGCGGAACGTTCATGCGTAAGCGAATGGAAGATGCCGTGCACCAGGTTATCCAGGATGCGCCAAGCCAGCTGCAGATGCTGTTCAGCCTAAGCAACAGCAACGAGCTCCTGTTTGCCGACTACGTGCTTTTGACCGAAGGAAAGACGGAATGGCGCGTGCTGCCCGCGCTCTTCGAGCGCATTACCGGGCAGAGTTTCGCCCTCATCAAGTGTGCGCTCGTGCGCCAGGGAGGCGTGAGCAACACCCGCAAGAGCATGCAGGTACTGAACGCGATGGATATGCCCGTGCGCGCCATTGTGGACCTGGATTACGCCTTCACGACCGCGACCCGCGACGGATTCTTGGAGCCGAACGACCCCGACATACGGTTCTGCACGAACCTGTTCCGCGAGCTCGCGTTCCACAACCACCTAAGGCTCGTGAACGGGCGCCCCGTGAACAAGCACAGCAACATCTCGGCATCAAAGGCATACGCCATGATGGCGGCCATGCCCGAGGCGGAAGTGCCCATCAAGAGCATCCACATGAAGCTGCGCCAGCAGGGAATATGGGTGTGGACGAAGGGTGCCATCGAAGAGCACCTGGGGCTCGAGGCCAAGAACGAGAACGCCTGGAGCAGTTTTATCGAGCGGTGCAAGGGGCAGAACTTTATCAAGAACCTCCCCGACTATGCGGGCATCGAGGCGCTCTGCCAGTGGATTATTGACGGGAGTCGGGAAACTTAGCTAGAAAATCGCGGTGAAGTTGCTAGTTGAATGTCGCGGAGAGCATCACCGTAATCGCTAAGGCAGACATTTCTGCATCTTCTTCACTCTCTTCAACCGAGCCATAGTTGAGGGCTATCGACGCTCCCATTCCCCAGTTTTCGCTCACCCACCATTCCTTACCGGCGGCAAGCTGAAATCCGAAACCAAATTCCGTAGAGCCAAGAATTTCATCATCGCCAGCTTCCGTCAGGCCAAATTTTGAAATTCCTACAGATCCAGACACAAAGAAATTATAAGGACGAATATAGCACGTCGTACCCAATTCGTCCACCTATCTTGTAATCTATTTCATAGACCCCGCCATCGGCATCGCCTTCCATATCGATCGTGAATCCGTCCTCATAAATACTCCCGGTTAGGCTCATACCCTGACCGCCAAATCCCACGGAGAAATTAAAAAAGAACCCATCGTGGGTAAACGGATACGAAGCGGCCATGGACACAGTAGCCATGACCAGCAAGAACGAGAATGTCTTTTTCATTTGATATTCCCTTAGGGAATATTCCCTTAGGGAATCATGGCTTCGTTAGCAGGACCAGACGGAGCATAGGGGTTCTGTTCCGGTTCTTCTGCAGACGTCGAGCCGTTCCTGTCCGCGATACTTCCCCAAAGAGCAGCCTCTCTTGCATCAATCTGCACGTAATTCATGGCGATACCGGAATAACTGCAGTGACATTTAACATCCATCGATCCCGGAGCCGACTCCGTGCATGTTTGCTTCATTATCACGTCGACTAGCTTATTCACGTTCTTTTGCTGGCGCGCATAGAGCAAGAAGGCCGCCTTATTGCAGACATCGTTATCTTCCCATTCAATCGGCCCTACAAGTTCAGTTTTGTAGGCTCCATAGACCTTCAAGTCGTCATTCATAAAATCCGCTTCACTCAAGGATGACTTAGAGTTGGGATTGATGTAGCAACCAGCGAGCGCTAGCACCCAAACGAGAAGTATTGCCATTTTTTTCATTTTTTGTCCCCGGAAAAAAGAAAACATTTGATTGCAGCCAAATGTAAAAAAAGCAGAACGCACCGTCAAGTATTTTTTACAAAGCATTTGTAATGAAATCGCGATGCAGTTGTTTGTCGCCGTACTTGTCTTCGGCGCCTTCTTGCAACTCTTCGGCGGTATAGCCGCTTGCAATGCGTTGCAGCAAGACCTCGCGGGCGGTTTCGTCGTAACTGAAATGGATACGGAACGTGCGGTAGGCTAGCACGCCCGTCTTTGCATTTTCATTGACCGTCAGGCGGCGGCGCGAAGTATCGAACACGTCCTTCGAGAAATTCCCGCGGGAAAGTTGAACCTGCGCAAAACTTTCCAGGTCAAACTCGCTATGTTTCGCAATCCACCCGCTCTGTTTTGCAAATTCCTCGGTTGCGGTGATGGCCCACAAGTCGCCTTCCTGTTCCTCGACCCAGCCCGCCTTGGCATCGGGAAAGGCGTCCGCCATCGGGATATACGGCTTGATATCAAGCACCGGAGTGCCGTTCAGCAAATCCGCTTCGTCTACATACAAAGTAAGACCTTCGATTTTCAGGAGCCGCATACAGCTAAGCCCGATAGGGTTCGGGCGGTAAGGGCTACGGCTCGCAAAGGTGCCCACGCGGTCCTTCCCCTTGGGCGGTACCGGCGGGCGCGTTGTCGGGCGCCATCCCTCGTTCTCGTGAAACTGGAATATGACCCAGATGCGTTCGAACCCATCCAGGTCGCGAAGCGCCATCTCGAAGTTCTGCCCCGCATTCAGTTCAATGCGGCCCGGATGCCCTGCAAACAGACGCCCCTGCCGAGGAGCGTCGTACTTGTACACGGCATCGCCGTAGAATGTGCCTATCGGGCTGACTTGCATGCAGGAGAACTATTACCTATTCCCGTAGCGGATGTAGTCGATTTTACCGATAAAGAAGCGGTCGTCGTACCTCGACTGATGATGCGGGTCATAACCGATTCCCAAATCGAACTTCAAGTTGGCGGCATCCGAATAGAGGGTCTTCGAAACACTTTCGTTCCCGTCAAGGAAAATTTTCAAGTCATATCCCATAACAGTCAATTCGCCCATATCTGCCGAGGTAAATTCCACACGTACCGTATGCCATTCGTTCAGGGAAATTTTCCCCGCGGAGAAGATTTCCCAGTCACCTGCGCCACGGATATGGAACCTCAGTTCCGAACCGTCCAGACGAATCATCCAGCCATCTACTTCAGCACCGGGAGGATCCGCAGAAAAGATATTGGAAAGCGGCAAGGTGTCGGTCGCCATAAAGCGGACTTCAACAACAAAGTAGGGACTCTTGAAGCTGTCGCTCAGGGGGACGCGCAGGCCCGAGGTTCCATCAAGAACCAGGCAGTCATTTTCCAGTTGCAAAGCGGGCATGCCTTTGTCCAATTGGGCATCGTTCTTCCCAAAGAAGTCCTGACCGATGTTTGCCGGATTATCAAATTCATAGGCTACGGAATATTCCGCCAGAATCTCCTCCTTCGACTGTTCCGGCGATTTCGACAGTTCCGGTCCCGAAGAAGAATCCCCACAAGCCATCAATGTGCAAGAAACCAGAAGGGCTGCAGCCCCAATAAGATTAACGTTTTTCATAGATCTCCTTTTTCCTTATCTTGATATATAGTAAAAAAAATTTCTATTTTTACCCCCCGATGAAAGACAAGGCAAAAAAACTGATTGAAAAGTACGAGGAACTGGAGTCGGAACTCGGGAATCCGGATGTTTTGGCTGACCAGGCCCGTTACAACAAGATTCACAAGCAGTACAAGGGAATCGAGAAGGCCGTCGCCAAGGCGAAGGAATACCTGCAGATGGTGGGTAACCTCGAGGAATGCAAGGCCGCGCTGGGTGACAGCGACCCCGAGATGGTCGCGATGGCCAAGGAAGAGATTTCCGACATCGAGAAGAAGCTGCCGGGCGTGACCGACGAACTGCAGATCTTGATGGTGCCGAAGGATCCGTGGGACTACCGCAATGCAACGCTCGAAATCCGCGGCGGTACCGGCGGCGACGAATCCGCACTCTTTGCAGGCGACCTTTTCCGCATGTACCAGGGCTACTGCAGCCGCATGGGCTGGAAGATGACCATCCAGGATGCGAGCGAAGGCACCGTGGGCGGCTACAAGGAAATCCGCGTGTTTATCGAGGGCGACAGCGTGTACGGAACGCTCAAGTTCGAGAGCGGCGTGCACCGCGTGCAGCGCGTGCCCGAAACCGAGACGCAGGGCCGCGTGCATACCTCCGCCGCGACCGTCGCAATTCTCCCCGAAGCCGAGGAAGTCGACGTGGAAATCCGCGAGGCAGACATCCACATGGACACCTACCGTTCTTCGGGTGCGGGCGGCCAGTACATCAACAAGACTGACTCCGCCGTGCGACTCACCCACATCCCGACGGGCGTGGTGGTGAGCTGCCAGACCGAACGTAGCCAGCTGCAGAACCGCTTGCACGCCATGGAAATGCTGCGTTCCAAGATTCTTGACGCGGTCATCGCGAAGAAGGAACAGGAAGAGGCGGCGAGCCGCAAGGCCCTCGTGGGTACCGGCGACCGCAGCGCGAAAATCCGCACCTACAACTTCCCGCAGAACCGCGTGACCGACCACCGCATCGGCCTTACGCTGTACAACCTGGACAAGGTCATCACCGGCGACCTGGATGAAATCATCAACGGGCTCCAGATGGCGAACGCCCAGGAAAAGTTGGGGAAGTTTAACGCATAAGGTGACCTATGCCGCAGATGACCGTACTAGAAATCCTGAACCGCACCAAGGTCTTCTTCGAGAAGAAGGGCGTGCCCGACGCGCGCCTCGATGCGGAATACATCATCAGCCACGGCCTCGGCATGAAAAACCGCATGGACCTGTACCTGAACTTCGAGAAGCCCCTGACCGCGGCCGAACTCGACACGCTCCGTCCGCTGGTAGCGCGTCGCGCGAACCGCGAACCGCTGCAGCACATCATCGGCGACACGAGCTTCCGCGGGCACATCATCAAGTGCGACACGCGCGCACTGGTCCCGCGTCCGGAAACCGAGGAACTCGTCGACATGGCGAAGAAATCGCTGGAAGGCGTCACCGCCCCCTTCATCGTTGAGGTGGGTACGGGCACGGGAGCAATCGCGATTGCCTGCGCCAAGGAAATCGAGGGAGCGAAGGTCCTCGCGACAGATATTTCCGGCGACGCGCTGGCACTCGCTAAGGAAAACGCGGAAGCGAATAAGCTGCCGGAAACCGCCGGCGAAAACAGCACCACGGACGAAAAGAGCGCAAGTGAAAAATGCACGGGCTCCCTGCAATTTGCTCAGGGCGACCTGCTCGACGCCGTAACGGGCGAAATCATTGCTAAGGTTGCAAGCGACGCTTCTGCAAAAATCAACTGCCTTATCGCGAACCTCCCCTACATCCCCGACAGCGAGAAGGGAAAACTCCAGCCCGAAGTAGACAAGTTCGACCCGGAACTCGCCCTCTACGGCGGCCCCGACGGGCTCACACTCGTGCGCAAGATGCTCGCACAGACCGAAGGCAAGCTGAATGCGGGTGCATCAATCTTCCTGGAAATCGGGTCGGAACAGGCTCCCATGCTCGAGGCGGAAGCCGAAAAGTACCCCTGGCTGGAATTTACCGGTAGCCACAAGGACTACTGCGGGAATATCCGCTTCGTAAGCTACAAAGCGAAATAGGCTTTACAGGTACAAAACTGTATGGATTCCCTCCGCTGCTCCCCAAAGGGGATAACTCCACTAAGGACATAAATGTCCAAGTGTCGTTTAGCTTCGAGGATGACAGCAAGTTTACATCCCGACGGCGCAGCCGAGGGCAGAAAGCACGAAGGTTTCGCTTTCGCCCATGCGGTAGAACGGGAGCAGAGTCTCGTCATCGGCGATGGTACCATCGATGCCGCTCAACTGCAACTGTTCGCCTATACGCCGCTTGAACACGGAAAATCCCGAATCCCACGGGCTCTTTTCGGGAAGGCTGTATGCCCGGGGAGTATTGCGAAACCTGTACTTTCTTTCCATATTTTACCTCTTTTTCTCAAAGAAAAGCACACAAACGTTCAAGTGCCTCTCTGTGCAGTAAAATATAGGTAATAGGAATGTCATATTATGACATTCGCGACATTTTCCGAAAATTTTTTATTCTATGACGGTGGCGACCACTTCGGCGTGCCCGACCTTGTCGAGCCCGATCTTTTTGCCGGCGGCGACACTCAGGTCCAGAATGCGGCCGTCCACGTAAGGCCCGCGGTCATTCACGCGCACGACCACGCTACTGCCGTTATCGACACGCACCACCTTGAGCTTTGTTCCAAAAGGCAGGCTCTTGTGTGCACAAGTATAGTCTTCCTGGTCAAAGATCTCGCCACTCGCAGTCTGCTTGCCGTGGAATCCGGGCCCGTAGTAGCTGGCCTCGCCCTTGATCTTGAGGCCTATTTCCGCCTTCTCGCCCGAGGCATACTGCTTTTCCGGGAACCGCACATAGCCCTTGCGCGATGCAATCTTCGCGTTGCCGGCGGCACAGCCCGAAAGCAGAACCGCGAGGCAAACCATCAGGCTAAAAACTGCGCGCACGTAAACCCCTACTCAAAATCGTACATGCTGTTGTACGTGTTCTCAAGAACTTCGTCTTCCTTGCTCTTGACTTCGGCCTGTTTTTCTTCGGGCTTTTTCGCAAGCGACTCGTAATACTGTTCCGAGAGCTTGTTAATATGTTCCAGGCTCTGTGCCACACGCTTGCGCAGGCGTTCCAGATCCATATCGGAAAGCTTGAGGCGCGTATTCAGCACGCTTGCCGCCTGCTGGCCCCAGCGCGTACGGCTATGCTTGTCGCGCAGCACCCTATAAACAGCGGCAGCACTGTCGAGGCGTTCGGGATTCATCTGGAAGTAGATTGCCTTCATGTAGAGCGCCTGTATGCCTGCTTCTGTCTCGGGATACTGATGGTACAGGCTATCGAACATATAGAACGCCGTCGCGTATGCGGTATCCACCTGGTCCATCTGGTCCAGCGGCATCTCGGAAGCAATAGTCCAGAGGCTTTCCGCGCGCATGTACATCTCGCGCGCCTCATCGTCGGGCGTCTTCATCGTCACCTTCATGCCCAGGTTCACCTGCGCCTGCTTCGCGTACTCGGTGTTCGGGAATTTCTCGATAACTTCCTTGTAGAGTTCCTCGGCCGTATCCTCGTCGCCCTTGAACTCGTCATAGATAAACGCCCTCGCGTACGATGCACGCAGCACTTTCGCGGAATCGTCTGTGCTCTCGATAATGTTTGTCAGGCGAGCAATCGCGCTGTCCACTTCCGAAAGCTTGAAGAGGAACAGTTCCGCAATCTGGAATTCCGTACCGAAGAAGCGCTCCATGTTCGGGATGGAATCCTTCTTCATGTCATCACTCTGGCCACGCAACGCAAGCAACCTGCGCAGGGCATCACGCCTTTCGCGGCTAATCTTCGCCCATTCCGAAATGCTCCTCGAAACAAAGCTGCTGTCGTAGTAGACAATCGCCTTCTCGTAGTCGAGCGTCTTGTTCTGCTCGTAGTCGCCCAGGTTGTAGTAACTGCGCGAAGCAGCCGTCGAACGCGGGTATTCCGTATTCACCTTCTGGAAAATCACGAACGCATCCGGGTAGCGGTCGCCCATCAGGGTAGCCTCGCCAATGCGCACCAGGTATTCCGCCTTCTTGGTTTCGTACTCAGGGTTCCTGTAGAGTTCCTTGTACTCGTCGGCGCCCTTCAGGTATTCCTTCTTGTTGATGAGGCATTCCGCCGCCTGCTCGCCCGCAGTCTGGCGTTCACGCACGTTCAGGAGCTCGATTTCCTTGGCCTTGTAATGCTCGCGCGACTTGTCCCAGTTTTCCTTCTTGAAGTAAAGACCCGCCAGTCGGAAATGCGCCTTGCCCTTCATGAAGGGCGTGCCCGCGGTATCGGCAAGCACGGCCTCCAGGGCCTCGATGGCCTGGTCCGGATGTTCGGACTGTTCATCCAGCAGCGAAAGCAGGTTCAAGCCCTGGAAATAGTAAGGGTGATTCTTGTCGGCAATGACCGGTTCGAGAGCAAAACGGCTAATGTTATATTCAAGATTCTTGTAAAGGCAGTAGGCGCGCTGGTATTCCACGGTACGCATGGAATCGTGATCGGCAAAGTAGCGTTCGAACTCGTCGTACTTGACAATCGCCTTAGCCCACTCGCCCTTGTGACGGAAGGATTCGCCGATAAGGAACACCGCCTCGGCGGTACGCTTCTTGTTCTTGGGGAAGCGTTCGAGCACGCGGGAGCCCTTCTCGATGACCTTGTCGTACTTCATGCGCTCTTCGCTAGAAGGCGTAGAAGATTCCGCATCAGGCACGCTGTCGAGACGCGCGGTACGCATCTCGCCCGCCTCGTCGTACAGGCGTTCCGCATTGAACATGTGGTTCAGGTACGCACAGCAGGTGCAGCCCTCGAACAGGAAGGCAGCAAATACAAGCAGGGCATACGCCATGTAACGCATACGGAACATGGGAATAAAGATACAAAATTAGTTGCTAGTTATTAGACTCAGAACTCTTTCAGGTACGGAATGTAGTCGCAGAGCTTGAGGCCGGGCGGGAGCGCTGTCTTGTCGAAACGGACCATGCGGACTTCGGCAGGCTTGCCCACCACGCGGGCGAGAATCTCGAAGTTATCCTGCGTTTCCCAGACGGCAGCATCGAGGACGGTGCTATCGCCACAATCGGTTTCGCCGGTGCTGCTCCCAATACCGGAAATACGCGAGTTCTGCTTCAGGAGGCGCGTGAACACCTCGGGTGCCATGCCCATGTGGTTCGCCTTTGCAGAAGAATCGAACACCACCACGTGCACCTCGCGGAAATGGTTGAGCGAGTCGAACACGATGGTATAGGTATGCTTGTAGGGCGGTTCGTAGAAGGATTCCTGCCACACGTTGGTACGGATAGGCCTGAAGTTCCCGACGGCATACTTCTTGAAGAATTCACCCGGAGTAGCGCCATAGCGGACAAGGTAATGCCCGAGCATCGTCGTGAAGTCATGCTCCTTCGTGGGGAGGTTTGCACCCTTAATGCTATCGAGCGCGCGGTTCAGGTTTGCCGCAAGCCCGTCTGCAGCAGAGACCGGCGCGGGCTTCGTGACATTCGCTTCCTGGATGCGCAGGCGAATATCCGGATACTCGGGATCTGCCTTGAGGATTTCCTGGAACTGCGTGCGGGCGCGGTCGAATTCACGCCCCTTCAGGAAGGCAAGCCCGAGTGCCTCGCGCAGCGGGAGGTTCTCGGGGTAGCGATCCACGAGCGGCAACAGGATATCTACCGCCATCTGGGCGCGGTCGCGCGGTGTGAGGTTCACCGCAGAGCCTGTACCCGGCGGGGACTTTTCACCGAGGGTCGCCTGAGCCTCGGATGCCTTGCGGTAGTTCGGGTTGAACGCGAGCATGCGCTGGTAAATCTTGTCAGCGGCATCGAAGTGCCCGCGGTATTCGGCAAGGTAGCCCTGCAGCAAATGAAGTTCCATGTTCACCGGGAACTGCGTGAGCGCGTATTCCACGAGGGCAGAGCAACTATCGAGCAAGCCCTGATCATGATAGAGGCGCGCCATAACCTCGTAGGCACGCGGGTCGGCGCCCGAAGAAAGGCTTATCGCCGTGCGGCCTTCACCAGACGCCTGCGCCAGCCTGCCTTCCTTGAGCAAGAGCCTTGCAAGCCACAGTCGCGCATCGTAAAGTGCAGGAGCCTTCTCCACCGCAACCTGCGCGAGCTGCATGGCAAGCGTCGGGTTCGACAGGCGGTAGGCAAGCCTACTCTCGATATAGCGTGCGGCACCACCATTCATGAACCTGTTCTGGAGCAAGTCGGCAAACTGCTTCATGCGGAGGTCTTCGCGGTCGGAGAGCGAGTCCATTTCGAACAAAGTATTAAGTTCTTCCCACTGGACCCGCAGCACGTCCGGGTAAATCATGATGATGGCTTCAAAAATCTCAATAGCCGCCGGGTAGTTGCCCCCGCGGGAAAGTTCCACCGCGCGTCGCAGTTCGGCCTGCGTCTGTACCGGGAGCGAAGACAATCCCAGGTCGAGGTCGGGCGTATCGCCACGCACGACCGTGGTACCTGCAGGCAGCCCGAACGGCACGGCCTCGACCGAGACACGCGACGGGCCAAATTCCTCATATAGCCTGAAACCGCCCAAAGCGAGGAGGGCTCCGCAGCAAACAGCCAGAAACCAATATGCGGCCTTACGGGCCGTAGCCGATGAATGGGACATTAAAGCTCCAGGAAGTCCGCGAGTTTTTCTTTGTGTTCCTTGCTCTTCTGCAAACGGCGCAAGGTCTTGTTCTTGATCTGGCGGACGCGCTCGCGGGAGAGACGCAGGTCCTCGCCGATATCCTTGAGTGTGGTATCCTCGACGGTGTCGAGACCGTAGAACATACGCAAAATTTCTTCTTCGCGGCGCGGAAGCGAGGCAAGAGTTTCCTGGATGAGCTTCTTGCGCTCGTCCTTCTCCATGTCGTCGTCCTGGTTGCCGTCGGACCCGAGCACGTCCATGAGCGTACTCACCGAGTCGGCACTGCCGCCGCCCACATCGTCACCGATAGGCGCATCGAGCGAGATATCGACGATCTTTTCCATGACTTCCACGATATCGCGTTCGAACGGGGCAAATTCTTCCATCGAGATGGTCTTGTCGTAGTCGCCGCCGTTGAGCATAAGCGCACGCTTGAAGCGGTTGACCAGGGCAAGCTTGTTGGGCGGAATACGGACCGCACCGACCTGTTCGAACAGAGCCTTCTGAATGGACTGGCGGATCCACCACACGGCATAGCTGATGAACTTGACGTCCTTCTCCATGTCGAAGCGCTTGGCCGCCTTGAACAGGCCCAGGTTTCCTTCGTTGATGAGGTCGAGAAGGGCAAGCCCCCTCCCCTGGTATTTACGAGCAACGCTGACCACAAAGCGAAGATTGCCGCGAATGAGCCGCTGGAGAGCGGACTTGCGGATCTCTTCACTCTCGTCGGACCGGATAATCGTCAACAAGGCCATCTCCTCTTGCGGAGAAAGCGTCGGATAACGATTCAGATCGCGAAAATAAAGCGCTTCGTTAAAATCACTCATAAACTTTGCACCTATCTATCTTCCATAACCTTTCGGTCAAACAAATATGGTTTTTTACACCTTTTTCGTCAATTCTTTCAACTTGTCGTAAGGGTAAATTCCCGAGTTGTGACCATCGCTAAAGGTAAGCCCGGCCGCATATCGCCCGATCGATTGTACCTTCACTAATACTATATCGTCTGGAACAGTGGAATCGTCAAGCAATTTTTCGCCGGTATGTTCATCGACACAGAGTGCACAGGGGCACGCAAGTCGGAGTTCACGCACCGAGCACGCACCGCGCGTACCGTCGTTCCACTCGAACCCGAGCCTACCGTCCCTGGTACGGAAAACTTTCTTGGGCTGGATCATACTTCCTCCTCCGGCAGTTCCGCGAATTCGTAGTTGAAGTTCTTGAGCACACCATCACCTTCGGTCTTGAATACCGAGAGTGTGCGCACCATGGCATCGGCAGCCTGCAAGAATGCCTTCGCCGACTCGGAGTTCGGGTACCGGAGCACGGCCGGAGTTCCCTCGTCGCCGCAATCGGCAACCGCGGGTTCAAGAGGCACCTTCGCGATGAGGGGCACGCCCCAACTTTTCGCAATGCGGTCACCGCCACCCTGACGGAAAATATTGTGGTGCTTGCCGCACTGATCGCAAATGAAGTAACTCATGTTCTCGACGACGCCCACCACGGGTACACCCACGCTGTCGAACATGGCGAGCCCCTTGCGGCAGTCGGCGAGAGCCACCTCCTGCGGGGTCGTCACCACCACGGCCCCCGCCATCGGGCAGTTCTGCGTGAGGGTGAGCTGTATGTCGCCCGTTCCGGGAGGGAAATCCACCAGCAGGTAGTCAAGCTTGCCCCACCGCACGTGGTGGATAAAGTGCTGGATCATCTGCGAGACCATCGGTCCACGCCAGATGGTCGCCTTGTCGCTATCGGCGAACATGCACATGCTCACGATGCTGATGCCACCCTTCGCCTCGACAGGCGCAATCGTATTGTCGTCAAAGACCTCGGGAGCACGGTCGATGCCGAACATCAGACCCATGCTCGGGCCGTAAATGTCGGCGTCGAGGATACCCACGCGGGCACCCGAGAGGCTGAGCGCCATGGCGAGGTTCGCCGTCACGGTAGACTTACCGACGCCGCCCTTTCCGCTCGCTACCGCGACCACGTGTGCGACCTCGTTGATGTAGGACACCTTCGGTGCCTGCGCTGCGGTATTGCCATCGCCCACGCGGCCCTGCGCCGTAAACGTCACGTTCACCTCGCTTGCGCCAAGGCTTTTCACGATGGTGATGCACTGGTCCTTGAACTTGTCGCGGATGGGGCATGCGGGCGTCGTGAGCCGCAGGTCGAAACTCACCTTGTCGCCATCAATCTTCAGGTTCTGGACAAAGTTCAGTTCCACGATGTTCTTGTGCAGGTCAGGGTCCTGCACGGCCTGCAAGGCCTTCA
>JAEEGG010008838.1_pt1 | contig 22714 bp, 19 predicted proteins | sample 9134161 | NCBI WGS metagenome assembly JAEEGG01 (sample SAMN16246543, study PRJNA631951) | gut metagenome | biome: gut microbiome; feature: rumen; material: CR-attached | host: Bos | place: Iran: Karaj | collected 2018-10
TTTTTGACGAAAAATATATAAAAAAATATTATAAAAAATGAAGAACGCATTAATTCAATTCGTTGAGGATCAAGTCGTTGTAAAAGACTTTCCCAAGTTTAGAGCTGGTGACACCGTCACCGTTACTTACAAGATCGTTGAGGGCAACAAGGAACGTCTTCAGAAGTTCCAAGGTGTCGTTTTGAAGCGCAGTGGTTGTGGCAAGACCGCCACTTTCACCGTGAGAAAGATCTCCAACAACATCGGTGTTGAAAGATGTTTCCCCATCGCTTCTCCTATGATTGACAGCATCGAGCTGAACAAGGAAGGCGCCGTCCGCAAGTCACGCATTTACTACCTCAGAGGTCTGCGTGGTAAGAAGGCCAGAATCAAGGAAGCCAAGCGCAAGGATTGATTCCTCTTCTACTGAAAACAAAAAATCCCGACCATCCGGCCGGGATTTTTTTTGTTATTCCTTCTTCGCTTTCCGCTTGAAGATCTTCGTTCGTAACATAAACACCGTCAACGCAGCCCAGAAAACCACCAAGACTCCCAAGGTAATCCAAGTGGATGTCAGACTTTGTGGCGCAATGCCCACCAACAACAGCACCGGGAAGCCCAACACAACGGCGGCAAGGGCTTGCAACACAAGGTTGTTGGCAGCAGGAGTCTCAAACTTCGGGTCGATCTCACGCAACAGGATCATGCCATTGGAGGCAGTACCAGTGAGCATGCCGAACATCGAGAAGAAGCCTTCGTACTTATAATCAGGATACAGATGCTTGCTGATCCAAAGCACATAGACGAAGGTGACCAAAGCGCCCAAGGCGCAGATGATGGCAAACGGCAGCATGAACTTGCCAAACTCGTCGAAGCTGATGGCAGCGGTGCCAGCCACAATCATGATGTCGAAGCAGAAACCGCCGATACGGTTCAACATATAATTATTAATGTATTCGCGACGCACGACCTTCGCTTTCTTGAAACGATTCAAGATGGTCTTGAAGAGAATGCCGAACAAGGTACCCAGCAGGAAATTGAATCCCCAAAGCAGCGGCTTCAAGGTGTTGGTGCCGAAATTGCCCAGATCCATTCCCTGGATCCAGTTGGTGAACAGATAAACCAGGAAATACACGAACAACACCATGCATATCTGCACTGAAAGCTTGTCGATGGACTCGGCATCCGGGATTTCACCCTTACCCTCGTAGTCCTCCAGTTTATTGACTTGAGCTTCTTCGATCTTCTTTTGCGACAGCTTGCCTCTGCGTCTCAGGATATTCATATAAATAACACCAATCAAGCTACCCACAATAAATCCCATTGCGGCAATGGATAGACCGAAGTCGGCTCCGGCAAAATCAATACCCTGTTGGGCAGCCCATCCCGTGTAGATCTTTCCGATGTTCAAGGCCTGTCCCGGTCCTTGTCCGTAACCCATAGGCAGCAGCAATCCTGCAGCATAGAAGAACTTCTTTCCTAACAGGAAGAATAAAATGGAGACAATCAAACCCACGATGCCTTGAATAACGTAGGTAGATGCCGTCAGCGCACCAGTCTCAATCACTTTCATAGGGGTTGACTTCGATTCTATCTTGTTGTTCTTCAGCGCTAAAGCCACGAATCCCAAGCCCAAGGCATGATAGGTCACAATTTCCATCATGGGCTTGTTGATCAGCTCCCTACATCCCGGAAACGCCTTAAATACAAGCAACAACAATCCACCAAGCAATGCTGAAGGCAGCAGGCTCTTCTTGAGAAATGGAATATTGGTCCTCAACAGATTGCCCAACAGCAGCGCAGTGGCTAGAATACAAAACTGAACCAACCATTGCCAAGCCTCCGGCCGGTCAAAGGTCATTACAGAAACGTCAAGTATGGTCATAACTTTTGAAATTAGTATGCAAACGTACTAATTTTATCTCAATAAGCAAAGCAAAAGTTGTATTTTTGCGCCATGAAGATCGTATTTCAGCTGTTTATCACCTTTTTTAAAATAGGCGCTTTCACCTTAGGCGGTGGCTACGCCATGCTCTCGATGGTGGAACAAGCTGTGGTCGACAAGAAAAAGTGGATCCCTTCCGACGAGTTTTGGGACATGATTGCCATCGTACAATCGTTGCCAGGCGTGTTTGCTGTAAACACGGCTTTGTATGTGGGTCATCGGATCGCGGGCAAGAAAGGCGCGGCAGCTGCTATGCTCGGTGCCATCATCCCCTCCATCGTCATCATCCTGTTGTTGGCCACCATCTTCAGAGAATACCGAGATCTTCCAGTGGTGGAGCGCATTTTCAAAGGCATCCGTCCCTGCGTGGTTGCCCTGATACTCGCTCCTTCAATCAAAATGATCAAATCAGCCAAACTCACTTGGAAGACAGCCATCATCCCTATTGCCACTGTCGCTTTGATCTGGTGGCTCAAGGTCTCCCCCGCCATCGTCATCTTGGCAGCCATAATGGGAAGTCTGGTCTACGCCATCCTTATGGAACGCAAGATGAAAAAAGTTGAAAACAAGGAGGTGGAGCCATGATTTACCTACAGTTGCTTTGGGTATTCATTAAAATAGGTGTGCTCGGCTTCGGCGGCGGCTACGCCATGCTATCCTTGATTCAGCATGAAGTCGTCGACAACTACGCCTGGATGACCACCACCGAGTTTGCCGACATGGTGGCTATCTCGCAGATGACACCAGGACCGATCTCCATCAACATGGCTACCTACGTAGGCTATACCGCCGGTGGATTCTTCGGCTCGCTCCTCGCCTCTTTTGCACTCTGCCTGCCGTCAATCATCATGGTTTACTTCATCATCCGCCTGTTTATGAATAAGAAAGGCAATAGGCTGATGAGCAATCTCCTGAAAGGATTGAAGCCTGCCATCGCCGGATTGATCTTCGCTGCTGGCCTTTCCATGATGAATGCGCAGAACTTCGTACAAATAGGCAAAGGCGAGAACAACATCAGCATTGTGATTTGTGTCCTCGCCTTTGTGGCCTCCTATTTCTTCAAGGCCAACCCGATTCTACTCATCGTATTGTCGGGCGTTGTGGGATATTTCGTGTATTAGTTCTCGTTGAACATCTTTTCGATCACATCCTTGTACTTATTGGTAATGGCTCTGCGCCTTACCTTGAGTGTCGGGGTGATCAAGCCGTTGCCCACCGTCCATTCGTCAGCCAATAGCACATGCTTCTTGATCTTCTCGGTCTCGCCCAAGCCCTTGTTCAGCTCTTGGACTTCCTTGGCCATGAGTTTCAAGACTTCCGGGTTCTGGATGATGTCTTCAGGAGTGGTGTATTTGATGTTTTGAGTCACGCACCAGTTCTTCAGTTCAGTGAAGCTTGGGATAATCAATGCTCCGGCGAATTTCTGGTTCTCGCCCACCACCACGATCTGCTCGATCCACTTAGAGGCGCAGAATTTGGTCTCAATGATATCGGGGTTGATGTATTTGCCACCTGAGGTCTTGAACAAACTCTTGATACGTCCGGTGATCATCAGCAGTCCGTGTTCGTTGAAGCGACCCATGTCGCCAGTGTGGAACCAGCCGTCCTTATCGATGACTTCGGCGGTCAGTTCGGGACTCTTATAGTAACCCAGCATCACGTTATGTCCACGGCAGATGATCTCGCCTTCTTCGGAGATCTTCACCTCCACGCCTTTCAACGGGGGGCCTACGCAACCCACTTCACGCTGATGAGGACCTTTGTCGCTCACGGCAATCACAGGTGAAGTCTCAGTTAAGCCATAACCTTCATAAATAGGCATCTTGATGGCTGAGAAGAAGGCTGCGATGCGTTCATGCAAAGCGGCTGCGCCAGAAACAATACGTTCAAAGCGATCAGCGCCGATCTTCTCACGGATTTTCGAATACACCAATTTGTCAGCAATGCGCAACTTCAGATTGTACCACCAACTGCGTTCGTCATCATCAATTCTATAATGCTCGGCGAGATCCACAGCCCAGAAGAAGATCATCTTTGAGAGACCTTCCATCTTCTTGCCTGAAGCGATAATGCCATCATAGAAGCGCTCCAACACACGAGGCACACAGCACATCATTGAAGGGCGAAGTTCCTTGATATTATCAGCCAATGTGGCAAGACTCTCGGCGTAATAAATCGCCATTCCTTTATATTGATAGGTGTATATCAGCAAGCGTTCGTAGGCGTGGCATGCCGGCAGAAACGAGAATGCAATCGATCCTGGTTTGCATAGAATGATATGGTCGACGCCAAGAATCTGGTTGATCACGTTGGAATGTGACAACATGACACCTTTTGGGGTTCCGGTGGTTCCCGAGGTGTAGATAAGGGTCATGCAGTCGGTATATTGCACAGCGGCCTTGCGACGCTCCAGTTCCTCTTGATGAGGATGCTCGCTGCCAAAGTCAAGCAATTGATCAAAATAAGGGTATTTCTCACGGTCCACCATGGTGTAGACGTGCTTCAGTCCTGGGATGTCAGGCAACACATTGGTCACCTTGTTCATCACGGCAAGACCATCAAGAAACACCAGCTTTGCTTCACAGTCATTCAAGATGAAATGATAGTCTTCCTGGCTGATGGTCGGATAAATCGGCACGTTGATAGCGCCAATTTGGCTGACTGCCATGTCAATGATATTCCATTCTGGACGATTACTGAGGATGAACGCCACCTTGTCGCCTGGTTCAATGCCCAATTCGATCAAGGCATAGCTCAGTTTATTCGTGAGATCAATGTACTCCTGTATGCTGTAAGTACGCCATTCGCCGTCTTTTTTGCCGGCTAAGGCTACAGGTTGATCTGCATACTTCTCAAGATAATTTGGAAGAAGATCGAATATTCTTCTGATTTCCATATAGTTAGTTGCTCGTTTTCGTTGTTAAAACCTGCAAATATAAGAACTATTTCTTTACGCATCAAAAAAAAATGACAATATGTCACAAAAATAGGTTTGGTAAAGGGTTTGATAGAGGCTTTCAACAAAAAATAAGTAAACAAAACACAATAACATGGAAAAACAAAATTATCAAACCAACGGAAAGTACGAGTCTTTGAACCGTTACGCCAAGAACTTGAATGAGTTGGCGAAGAGCGGCAAGCTCGACCCTGTGATTGGACGTGACGAGGAGATCAGGCGTGTGCTGCAGATCCTCTCGCGTCGAACCAAAAACAACCCTATCCTGATCGGTGAACCAGGTGTGGGTAAGACAGCTATCGTTGAAGGTCTCGCCCAGCGTGTCGTCAACGGCGACGTGCCTGAGAACCTGAAAAGCAAGACGGTGTTTTCGCTCGACATGGGTGCCTTGATCGCCGGTGCCAAATACCAAGGCGAGTTCGAGGAACGTCTGAAAAGCGTCATCAAGGAAGTGGTCGACAGCTCCGGCGACGTGGTGCTGTTCATCGATGAGATCCACACCTTGGTGGGTGCAGGTGCCACGGGCGGTGCCATGGACGCAGCCAACATCCTGAAGCCTGCCCTATCGCGTGGCGAGCTGCAGTGCATTGGTGCCACCACCTTGAAGGAATACCAACAGTATTTCGAGAAGGACAAAGCCTTGGAGCGTCGATTCCAGATCGTCATGGTCGACGAGCCTGACGAGGCTTCGGCCATCTCCATCCTGCGTGGTCTGAAGGAACGTTATGAGAACCATCACCACATCCGTATCCTCGACGAGGCCATCGTGGCCGCCGTACAGCTCTCGGTACGTTACATCAGTGACCGTTTCCTGCCCGACAAAGCCATCGACTTGGTCGACGAAGCCGCTGCCCGTCTGCGTTTGCAGATCGACTCGGTGCCTGAGGACCTTGAGAACGTGGAGCGTAGCATCCGTCAGTTGGAGATCGAGCGCGAGGCACTGAAACGCGAAAACGACACCAAGAAGGTCAACGAGTTGACCCAAGAGTTGGATAAGCTCAATGCCCAGAAGGCCGAAATCAAAGGCAAATGGGAGAATGAGCGCCACTATGTGGAGATCATCCAGAAGGAAAAGGACAACATCGAGAAATACAAGCATCAGGCTGCCGTGGCTGAACGCGACGGCGATTACGGCCGGGTAGCTGAACTGCGTTACGGTAAGATCCGCGATGCCGAAGCCGCCATCGAGAAAGCCAAAGCTGACCTGCTCAAAGCACAGGGCGACCATCCGCTGATCGACGAAGAGGTCTCCTACCAAGACGTGGCCGAGATCGTGTCACGTTGGACGGGCATCCCGGTGAAGAAGATGATGCAGAGCGAGCGCGAGAAGCTGTTGAACCTGGAGAGCGAGCTGCACAAGCGTGTGGTCGGCCAGGACGAAGCCATCCGTGCCGTCAGCGACGCCATCCGTCGTAGCCGTGCAGGCTTGCAAGATGCCAAACGTCCTATCGGTTCCTTCATCTTCATGGGTACCACCGGTGTGGGTAAGACCGAGCTGGCCAAGGCTTTGGCTGAGTTCCTGTTCGACAACGAGAACAACATGGTGCGTATTGACATGTCCGAATATCAGGAGCGTCACACCGTCTCCCGTTTGATCGGTGCGCCTCCAGGATATGTGGGCTACGAAGAGAGCGGACAACTCACTGAAGCGGTACGGCGCAAGCCGTACTCGGTGATCTTGCTCGATGAAATCGAGAAAGCTCACCCGGATGTTTTCAACATCCTGCTTCAGGTACTCGACGACGGCCGACTCACCGACAACAAAGGTCGTACTGTCGACTTCAAGAACACCATCGTCATCATGACTTCCAACGTGGGCGCCGGCCTGAAAGACCATAACGCAGTGATGGACGCCCTGCGTCAAGTGATGCGACCTGAGTTCCTGAACCGTATCGACGACATCATCATCTTCGAAGACCTCAGCGAAAGCCAGATCGCCGAAGTGGTTAGGATGCAGTTCAACCGCGTGAAGAAGATGCTTGAGGAAAACAACATCAACATCGGCATTACCGACGAAGCCGTTGACCTCATCGCCCGCCAGAGCTACGATCCACAATACGGTGCTCGTCCTGTGAAACGTATGATGCAACGCGAGCTGCTCAACGAACTCTCAAAGATGATCTTGGCTGATGAAGTCGATAAGACCAAGCCAATCACCGTCACCGTCAAAGACGGGAAGTTACATTTTGAAAACTAACTCCTAACACTCTTGGTGGTCACCCAAGTGGATTTGAAGAAAATCAGCAACACGGTGATGATCTCCAAACGGCCGATCAACATGTCGACTGAGAGAATCCACTTGGCCACCGTGGGTAAATCGGCCATAGAAGCGCCTGGGCCTGTGGCTCCCGAGCCCATGCCCAGGTTGCTAAAGCATGTGATGAATGCAATGCTGGCGTCTTCCAGAGTCATTCCCGTGAAGGTCAATGCCAATATATTGACGATGAATAGGATGATAAACAGCGACAAGAAGTTGCAAATGCGCCTGACCGTCACTTCGTCCACATTCTGCCCCGATAGTTTCAATGAATACATGCCCGTGGGATGAACCAGTTCCTTCAATGCGTTTCGGATAAACTTGAAGAGCACGATGACGCGCACCATCTTAATACCGCCACTGGCCGAACCGGCACAGCCACCCACAATCTGCATCAACAGCGTGGGTATCACAAAGAGCAATCCCCACATTTCGTATTGGTAATTACAGCCTGAGAAGCCGGTGTTCGACAACATCGTGACTACATGGAAAAACGAGACGTGGAAAGTATCCTTCGCTCCCTGTGGATAGCTGGCAAGTTGTGCCTCCGTCACGCCATTGATATTCGGTGCCCAATAGAATAAGCCCATGAAAAACAGCGTCATCACAACGATCGAGATCAAATAAACACGGACTTCCTCATTGGTTTTCATAAGATCAAAACGACCTGCTAACAGGAAAAACAGCACGGCAAAATTGATGGATGAAAGAATCATGAAGACCATCGAGACACGTTCGATATAACCTGATTGGTAATAACCGATACTGGCTTGGTGTGTGCTGTATCCGCCCGTGGAAATCGTGGTCATGGCATGGCAAACGGCGTCGAAAAGCGACATTGGTCCCACATAGTACAGCACCGCACACAACATAGTCAGCAAGATATAGATGATCCATAAGATGCGTGAGGTGCCGTGCATGGTAGGCGACAGCTTCTCCACGCTGACACCGGGAGCCTCAGCCGCAAACAAGGTGTTTCTATGCGAACCCCTCGCCACCGACGGAATGAAGGCCAAAGTAAAAACCACGATGCCCAAGCCTCCCAACCATTGCATGATGCTTCGCCAAAACAGGATGCCATGAGGCTGGTCATCCACGTTTTTCATAATCGTTGAGCCCGTAGTGGTAAATCCTGAAATGGTCTCAAAAAAAGCATCCGTGACCGAGTTGATGGATCCACTGAGCATGAAGGGCAACATGCCGAACAGAGAAAACAACACCCACGATAGCGACACGATGACAAAAGTATCATCGCCGTCGAAACTGGTTTTTTGTAATCTGCCAATGATGTACAGCACCAACCCCACCGCTCCAGTGATGCCAGCGCTTATCAGGAAAGCATGGTAGTCATTCTCGCCGTCATGGATGTGATAATGCCATGCCACCAAGGCAGTCAGCAGCATAGCCGCTGTCTCGATGAATAGCAACACTCCAAACAGCCTACTTTTCATGGCATCTAATTACCACTTCTCAGCCCATCCTTCGCCATAGTCGAAGTCGTCGTCCTCATCGTCATCGTCACTCTCCTCTTGGTATGAGTCGTCAGCAAGCGGCTTCACCCACTTTCTGAAATTAGCCGAGGCGATGGCTGTAATCTGGCCGTCCTTCTCGGGCGACACAGCAATGTCGATCTCGTCGCGCGACAGCTCCTTCAGCCAGACGGCGAGTTCCGAAAAACCCATCTCCGTGACTTTGTAATCCGCCCAGTCCTCCACCGCGGCTTTGGCGGCAAGGCTTTCGGATTCCCACACGGGAATATACGAGTTGCCATCAGAGTCTTCCAGCATGGCAAACATGCCGGTCATCGCCTCAAGCAACCACACTTTACGGGTCTCTGATATGGCGTCAAGGAAGGACTCGAGTGTATTCATAATTTATCGTTTTGCGTTTTTATATTGCTGTTGCTGAGCCTTCTGAGCCTCCTCAAGTCTTTGCATGAACTTCGACTTCTTGACAGGCTTTTTCTTGTTTTCCTCGATGGTGGCACGCACTCTATCCTCGTTGATCATCTTACGGAAGATGAACATCTGGAGGAAAGTAATGATGTTAGCCAACATGTAGTAGTAGCTCAAACCGGCTGAATAGCTGTTGAAGATGCCTAAGAACATGATCGGCATGATGTACATCATAACCTTCATGCCTTTCATCTGCGGATTGGCTGAGACGTCCATCTGCTTGTTGTTGACGTAGGTGTAGATGAAAGTAGTGATGGTCATCAATAGGCAGAACAGGCTCACGTGGTCGCCATAGAACGGGATGTTGAATGGTAGATCAAGAATACTGTCGTAAGTTGAAAGGTCCTCTGCCCATAGGAAAGGCTGCTGGCGCAACTCGATGGACGATGGGAAGAAACGGAACACAGCGATGAGGATCGGGAACTGAAGCAACATCGGGATGCAACCTGCTGTAGGACTGGCACCAGCCTGTTTCTGCAAGTTCATGATAGCCTGCTGTTTCTTCATAGCATCCTCTTCCTTGGGATACTTGGCGTTGATGGCTTCCACCTCTGGCTTCAGCACACGCATCACAGCGGTCGACTTATAGGACTTGAAGGCAATCGGGAACAACAACAGCTTGATCATGATGGTCAACAGCAGGATGACGATACCATAGCTCCAGCCGTATGATCCCAGCCAGTTGAACACATAGATGACACCGTAGTTGATCCAACGGATCAGGAAGAAGTTACCCACGTCGATTTGACGCTGCAGGTTCAGGCCGTAACTCTTCAAGGTCTTGAAGTGGTTAGGACCGAAATACATCGACATCGGGAACTCGTTGACATCGGCATTGAAGTCGTATGGGATCTCCACACTCGAAGCCATGGTCTTCAAATACTTGGGATTCTTCTTCCCTTTCTCAGTTCTTACACTGAATTTTGCGCTTGAGAAGCCGTTTTTGGCGACAAGCACATTGCAGAAGAAACGCTCTTTGAACGAGAACCAGTTAATACTGGAATTAATAGTCTCCTCCCCACTCTTGCGGTCGTTGACGCGGTCCACATCCGTCTCGTTCATCGGCTTGTAATACACCGTGGTGTTGATGAAGCGGTCCACATCCTTCTCATGCTGCAACAAGTCGACCTGCCAGTTCAGATCCATGTAATTGGTGTTGTTGGCAATGACATCTTTCAGACCCACTGTGCGCAAGTCAAAATCCAGCATGTAGTTGTCGTCATGAAGTGTGTAAACGAACTCAAGATACTGGTTCTCGTTACGCTGGCCGTTGATGTCGTCGGCATAGGCGCGCATGGCGATCTCATTCCCATTGACGTAAGGCTCAAAATAGAGCTGAGAGGTGTTGATGATGCGGTTGTTCGAGAAGAAAGCAAGTTCGAAGATGGAGGTCTCGGGATCGAAGCTGATCAAGGGCAACGAGTCGTAGGTCCGATAATCTTTCAACTCCACTTGCTTGATGGCGCCGCCTTTGCTGCTGAAGGTGATCTTCTGGAGGTTGGTCTCATAGGTAAACAACTGTTCCTCGCCCATGGCAGCTGAAGCGAAAGCACCAAATTTATCTCTGCTGGCCTGGTAAACTTTCTCTGCGTAAGTCGCTGAGTCCATTGACATAGCGGCTACGATATTGGCGATGGCCTCGCCTTCCTCCTCTTCTGCCTTTGCTTCGGCGAGACGGATGGAATCAAGGATGGCGGCCTCACGGCGTGCCATCATAATGGAGTCCTGAACGTGTTTCTGCTTGGCCAGTTCTTCTTTTGACGGTTGCATCCACCACATCCAGCCAAAAAGGATTGCGGCAATGAGGATAAAACCGAATAGGGATGATTTGTTCATTAAAACTTCGTTTAAAAAAGAGATTTGTGGTGAACGTCATTGCGAGGAGTGAAACGACGAAGCAATCCAACCATAAAAGAACTGGATTGCTTCGCTCCGCTCGCAATGACGTTATCGCCACTGCTTATGAGTTATTTATTAATAATATCTGTAGCTCTTCACCTGACCGATGTGGTGTGCGAGACGGACCACCTGGTTGCTGTAGCCGAACTCGTTGTCGTACCACAGGTAGAGGATCACGGTCTTGCCATCGTTTGAGATCTTGGTAGCCGGAGCGTCGAAGATGCAGGCGCAGCTGTCGCCGATACCGTCGCTGCTGACGAACTCGGTGTTGTTGCTGAAACGGATCTGCTCGATGAGGTTACCCTCAAGGCAAGCGACGCGGAAGGCTTCGTTGACTTCTTCAACGGTGGTCTCACGCTCGAGGTCGAGTGCCAACACTGCCAATGAAACATCGGGTGTAGGAACACGCACGGCGTTGCTGGTGAGTTTGCCCTTCAGCTCAGGCAGTGCCTTAGCAGCAGCTTTGCCAGCGCCAGTCTCGGTGATCACCATGTTCAAGGCTGCGGAACGGCCACGGCGCTCTTTCTTGTGATAGTTGTCCAAGAGGTTCTGGTCGTTGGTGTAGCTGTGGATGGTCTCGATATGGCCCTTGATGATGCCGAAGTGCTTGAGCATGACCTGCAAACCAGGAACGATAGCGTTGGTGGTGCAAGAAGCAGCTGAGAAGATCTGTTCGTGCTCGAGATCGAGTGTGTCTTGGTTGACGCCGTAAACCACATTCGGGATATCGCCCTTACCAGGAGCGGTGAGCAACACTTTGCTGACGCCCTTAGCCTGAAGGTGGCGTGAGAGGTTCTCACGATCACGGAAGGCACCGGTATTGTCGATCAACAGAGCATCGTTGATGCCATATTGTGTGTAGTCGATATCTTCGGGGTTCTTGGCTTCCAAGAAGAGGATCTTCTGACCGTTGACCATCATAGCGTTTTCCTCAATCAGCGGACGGCACACACCGTGGAAATAACGGTGCACTGAGTCGGTGCGGAACAGGTTGATACGCTTGGCGATGTCCTCAGGTGAGTTCTTACGGGTGACGATGGCGCGGACGCGAAGGGCGGAACCGTTGCCAGCCATCTCCGTCATCTCACGGCAGAGGATACGACCGATACGACCGAAACCGTAGAGGATGACATCCTGCACCTTGCTGCTACGCGGATTAGCGTCGATGATATAGCTGAGTTTGTCACGCACGAAAGCGGTAACGTTGTTATTATACTTCTCTTTCTCGTCGGTCCACTCTGAGTTGAGGCGGCCGATATCGATACGAGCGGGTGCCAGGTTTTCAGCAAGAAGTGCCTTTGCAATCAACAGGGAATCTTGAACGCGGACGGGTTTACCCAGGACAGCCTCAGCACGAAGGTGCTTGTTGAGGATCTTTCCTGATCCACGGTTCACCAACAGTGAACGCAACAAGATCAGTTCCACAGACTTGTCGTACCACAAACGACCAACGATGTTGATGAGTTCATTGGCGGCTTTTTCGTTCTCATTCCACGCTTTGAGCGAGCTTTCGTAATTATCCATGATATTGATTTTTATTGATAATAAAATGATTATTCTTTTGCAAAATTAGCAATTAAATGGGAAAAACAAAAAAAATGGGCAAATATATTTTGCCCACTTTTGTCATTCTTCGCCGTTGGTAATCGGGAAAGGTAATTGTCCAGAAACGTTTTCGATGGAAAGGACGCTGTCAACCACGTACTTACTCACACCACGCCACGGCAAGGCCCCGAAGTACTCCTTGTAGTGCAGCTCGACACGCTTACCTGCGCAACGCTCCAAAGTATGGGCTACATTTTCATCTTTCACCGAGAAGTTGAACTCGTTCGACTGGATGGTGCCAGCGGTGTTTTTAGAGTTATATCCTGATTGTATGAGTCGTCCTTCATAAGTCTTGAAGACGTAACCCTTGTAGACAATGAAATTCAACTCTCCTGCTTTCACGCCACTTCCGAAGACGAAGTAGAATTTGATGAAAAACCAGATGGTCAAGCCCAACACGGCGAAAAGTCCGATGAATAAGCCTATTTTTCTTCCTTTACTCATGATAAAAGTTTTAAGTGTTGTCGTATTCAGCGGCAAAGATAAAACTTTTATTGATTCATGTACATCTGATAGAGTGCGGAATTTGATCCAGTCTTCAATCTTTTCAGCACGCGGTCCCTGATTTGACGTGTACGCTCACGCGAGATACCCATGGTCAATGCGATCTCGTCAAGCGAATACTCACGAGCGGTCCCGATACCGTAATACATGTTGATCACCTGACGTTCCTTGTCCGACAACATGCTCAGCGCATGCTTGATGGCGTTGTGGTCCGACTCGTTCTCCACGGCCTCGTCGGTAGCAGCCGAATCTTGGTCGACATACACATCGAGGAAGCTGCCTTCATCTTCATCATCCAATGGCGCATCGGTAGATATCTGGCGCATGTTCATGCCCATCAGGCTCTGCACTTTGGCTTCAGGGATATCCAACTCCTTGGCCAGCTCAGCTGTGGAGGGCTTCCTCTGGTACTCCTGTTCCAGTATGGCCGCAGTCTTCTTCAACTTGCTCACAGCGCCCACCTGGTTGAGAGGCAGACGGATGATACGGGCTTGCTCAGCCACAGCCTGAAGGATCGACTGACGGATCCACCATACGGCGTACGAGATGAACTTGAAGCCACGGGTCTCGTCGAAACGTTGCGCCGCCTTGATGAGGCCAAGATTGCCTTCGTTGATGAGGTCTTGCAGCGACAGTCCCTGGTTCTGGTACTGCTTAGCCACGGAGACCACAAAGCGGAGGTTGGCCTTTACCAAACGGTCAAGGGCACGCTGGTCGCCTTCCTTGATGCGCTGCGCCAGTTCCACTTCCTCTTCGGGAGTGATCAGGCTCTCCTTCGCGATATCCTGGAGGTACTTCTCCAAGGTTCCAACATCACGGTTGGTGATTGATTTTGTGATTTTCAGTTGTTTCATAATCTTATCTTGGATCTTAGTTGTAATACTCAAATGTCATTCTCATGCCGTTCGGATACAGGCCTTCGATGTAGGTCTTGCGCGAGCGGTTTCCTGCGAGTGCGTTCTCGAGGTCAGTCTTTGACGAAACGGCTTTTCCTGCCACGGAGGTGATGATGAAGCCCTCTACGCCTGCGCCTTGGAATGCGCCTTGGCGGATCTCAACAATCCTAAGGCCTCCGTTGATGCCCAACGCCTTCATATCCTGCTGGCTGATGGGTTGTAGCACCAATCCGAAAGTGCCATTGTAGAAGCTCTCTCCCCTCTTCACCATGTCGGTTGAACCCGTTTCGTTGAGCAAACGTACCTTGTAGTTCTCCGAATATCCGTTACGAACCACCTGGATCTTCACCTCGTCGCCCGGACGGTATTGACGGACGGATTCCAGCAGCTGAGTGACGGTGTTCACCTCGTTTCCATTGATACGCGTCAGCACGTCGCCTTGCTTGATGCCAGCTTTCTCGGCTGCACCATTAGGCGTAACGCCAGCCACATACACGCCCTTGATATCCTTCATTCCAGCCTTCTCAGCCAACTGGGCGTTCATCTCCTTAGGATTGACACCGATGTAAGCGCGTTGGGTCTCGCCGTACATCAGCAGGTCGTCAACTACCTTACGGACGATGTTTGAAGGGATGGCGAATGAATAGCCCTCGTAGGATCCGGTGTGGGAGGCAATAGCTGCGTTGATGCCAATCAGCTCACCACGGGTATTGACCAAAGCGCCACCACTGTTACCACGGTTCACCGCAGCGTCAGTCTGAATAAACGATTCCACGTTACTGCCTTCACCCAGGATGCTGATGTCGCGTGCCTTGGCACTGACGATGCCCGCCGTGACGGTAGAAGTCAAATTAAAGGGGTTGCCTACGGCAAGAACCCATTCGCCCACCTTCACCTTGTCGGAGTCGCCAAACACCAGGTAGTCGAGATCACCGCCTTCAACCTTGATCAAAGCCAAGTCGGAAGTGGGATCGGTGCCCACGATCGTAGCCTCACGGATCACCTTGTTGTTAAAGGTGACCTCCACAGCGTCGGCACCTTCAACCACGTGGTTATTGGTAACGATATAGCCGTCAGGAGAAAGCACCACGCCCGAGCCGTAAGCCACCATGGTATTATTCTGGGTCTGTCCCGGAATGCCATAAAGATGCTCCAAAAAGGCACCAAAGAAGTCATTATATGTAGTGGTCTTTCTAACGATCGTGGTCTTGATGTGCACTACAGCATTAACACTGGCTTCGGCAGCATCGACAAAGTCAGGGGTATTCTCGGTCGGAAGGAAGGCGGCACGATGCACCTGAGGCATCGGCTGTACCTGTTCGACTTCGGTAGTTTCAACAGTCTGTTCAACAGCATCGTTATTGGACTTGCTTCCACACGATGCCATACCAATCAGGGCGACAAAAACCCCGGCCACCATCATGGTGGTCATCATCATTTTCTTTACCATCATTCTTCTTCTATTGGTTTTTTAATTCTTAAAATCAAGCGGTCTATTTCATTAATGCACTTTTTTAAACTTTATTGCGTCGAAAAGTGTATTTTTGTCAAAAAATAGACTAAGTGAAATAATCAAAAAGCGTGCCACGATGTTCATTTCTGAAGAAAAAATTTCACTACGAATCGCAGAGCCACAGGATGCCCAGAAGATCTACGATTGGGAGAATGATAGGAGCCTCTGGAGGGTGAGCGAAACCAGCAACCCGATATCCATGTTCCAGATTGAGCAATTCCTGCTCAGCAATAGCGATTTGGCTGCCAACCGACAGCTCCGCCTGATGATCGACCTAAAAGAGACTGGCAAGTCCATCGGCTGTGTCGACCTCTTCGAATACGACCCTTTCAACGGACGTATCGGCATCGGCATCCTGATCGAGGAAGCCTATCGCAAACAAGGTTTCGCCCAAAAAGCCATCGCCTTGTGCATCGATTACCTATTTAACGATGTCATGGTTCATCAGATTCACTGCCTCATCGACGAGCAGAATGTTGAGAGCCAGCATCTCTTTGAAAAGATGGGATTCAAGCCATGCGGCCGTAGAAAAGACTGGATCAAAACACCTGAAGGCTACATCGACGCTGTGTTTTACCAAAACGTTAAACAATCATGAAAAAAGGACTGATCACCGTTTGCATACTTCTTGTCATTGCCATTTTGGCAGGTTACTGGCTTTATAACAGGGCCATGAAACCCAATGTCATCACTCCCGACCAGAAAGACTTCTCACTCTTTATCCCTACAGGAGCTGACTTCGGGCAAGTCAAGGACTCGCTTTACGCCAACAATTTGATTCACGACCGCTCAGCTTTCGAGTGGATTGCCGATAAAAAGGACTATCCTGACCATGTGAAACCAGGACGTTATATCCTCACCAACGGAATGAGCAACAACCAATTGGTCAACACGCTTCGGGGCGGACTGCAAACTCCCGTGAAGGTAACTTTCAACAACATGCGCGACGTGAAGATGTTAGCCGGTCGCATCGGCGCCCAAATTGAGGCCGACTCTGCTTCGATCGCAAGTTATCTCGACAACCCACAAACCCTTGAGCAGTTGGGGTTCAACGCCCAGACCATCCCGGCGATGTTTTTGCCCAACACCTATGAGTTTTATTGGAACACCAGCGCCGAGAAATATGTGGAAAAAATGAAGGGTGAGTACGATAAATACTGGACTGCCGAACGGCTTAACCTTGCCAAATCGACAGGCCTCTCCCCTGTCCAAGTCAGCATTTTGGCTTCCATCGTCAACAAGGAGACCAACAAGACCGACGAGATGGCCAGAATTGCCGGAGTCTATCTCAACCGACTGAGGAGCGGATGGCTGCTCCAGGCCGACCCCACCTTGGTCTTCGCCGTGGGTGACTTTGAGCTGAAACGCGTCCTCAACGTCCACAAAGAGGTGGAATCGCCCTACAACACCTACAAGTACGCCGGATTGCCACCTGGACCCATCTGCATCCCTTCGTTGGAATCAATTAATGCCGTCTTGCACGCTGAGAAACATAATTATTATTATTTTTGCGCCAAAGAAGACTTTTCGGGCTACCACAACTTCGCCAAGACGCTGACTGAGCACAATCGCAACGCTCAGCGGTACCAAAAAGCCCTTAACAATCTTTAAATCACGACATCATGAAAGCATTCAAAGCATACGACATCAGAGGTGAATGGGGCACCGACCTCAACGAGGAAATCGCTTACCGAATTGGCTTTTTCCTTCATCGGATCCTCAACGTTGACACCGTTTTAGTGGGACGCGACATGCGCCTTTCATCCGACACCCTATTCGATTGCCTCACCCGAGGCATCACCGACAGTGGCGTCAACGTAGATGAGATTGGCCTCTCCACCACCCCCATGGTTTATTGGAGTACGGCCAAATACGGCTACGACGCTTCCGTGATGATCACTGCATCGCACAATCCTAAAAACCATAACGGATTGAAGATCTCGAAGACCAATGCGTTGCCAGTGGGTTACGACACGGGCTTGAATAAGCTCGAAGCCTTTGTAGAGAGCGATGAAGTCTGCGTGCCGGTAGCCAAGAAAGGCGTCATCCGTCACAAGGAAGTCAAGGAGGAATACCTGAAATTCCAGCGCCAGTATGTCGGCGACCTTTCCAACCTCAACATCGGGGTGGATTGCAGCAATGGCATGTCATCTCTCTTTGTCCACGAACTTATCGGCAAGGCACATTATATTAATGACGTGCTCGACGGCAACTTCCCAAGCCACGAGCCGAATCCGCTGGAAGCCGAGAGCCAAGAACAGATCAAGGCTTTGGTCAAGAAGGAGAAATGCGACATCGGGCTGCTATTTGACGGCGACGCCGACCGTATCACCTTTATCGACGATCAAGGCAACTTCATCTCCCCCGACCTGATCATCGCCTTCTTGGGCAATTATTTCATTGGCGAGAAGCATGAAAAAGGCATCGTGTTACAGGACATCCGCAGCTCCAGAGCCATTCAGGAATACCTCAACCGTTATCAGGCCAAGGTGGTGACCTGGCGTGTGGGACGTGCCTACGCCGCACTGAAACTCCGCGAATTGGATGGCGTTTACGGTGGCGAGTTGGCCGGACACTATTATTTCCGCGAGTTCTATTATTCCGACTCCGCTCTGTTGGCTGCCTCCATCGTGTTGAGGCTGTTGGCTGAGTTCAAGCGCCAAGGCCGCACCATGAGCGATATCGTCAAGGAAATCTCACAGTACCACAACTCAGGCGAGATCAACTTTAAATTGGAACGTAAACAAGAAGCCATGGATACCGTACGCGACTATTATTCAAACCTTGAAAAACCCGAGCGTTACCTCGATTTCGACGGCTACCGTCTCGATTATCCCGACTGGTGGTTCAACATCAGACCTTCAAACACCGAGCCTTACCTGCGTTTCCTGGCTGAAGCCAAGGACGGCCAAAAACTGAAGGACATCGTCAAGAAAGTGTCTGACATCGTCAAGACATTCGCATGCCTGTTGCTGTTCTGCGTCCTCTTTACCAGCTGTGGAACCAATGTGGAGAAGTCAAGAAAAGCCTACGACAAAGGCGTTGAGCTGATGTTCAGTTACTCAAAGTTTGCTGAAGCCGAAGAGCAGTTCACCCTTGCCATCAAATACGACAAGAACAACTATGAGGCCTATTATTACCGTGGATGCACCAAGTTGAACAGGAGACAATACCAAAAAGCCATCCCCGATTTCGAGAAAGCCTTGGAGATTAGACCCAACTATGCGGATGCTGAGTTCTCGTTAGGAAACACATACTTTATCCTGAACGACCACGACATGTCGTGCTACTACTACAAAGCCGCCAAACGCGACGGTAGGCCCAACATGGACGACTATCTGAAGGCTTGTCCGGATTAATCGAAGCCTTTGAGATCAGGGGCGCTATAGTTCTCGACGCTGATGACGTCGCCATCTTCGTTGTAGGTCTTCCAGATGCCTGATTTCTTATCGTTATGGAATTCTCCCTCTTCCTTCAAAGCACCTGAAGGATAGTAATTCTTTGCAGGACCTTCCAAGACGTCGTTAACGTATTGCCTTTCAGACATGAGGACTCCTGTCTCATAATAAGTCTTTGAGGGACCGTCGGCCAAACCGTTTTTGTATTCCTCCACCGTAAGGAGTTTGCCGTCTTCCGTATAGAAACGCCATTCCCCTTCCTTCTGCTGGTTAACGTAATAGCCGGTAGCGATCATGCTCCCGTTAGGCGCATACGTCTTGTTGAGCGCCTTGGTCCCTGACTTGTCGAACGTGTTGGTCGCCCACAACGCCCCGTTTTCTTGATAATAGGTGAAGACACCCTGACACTTGTCATTCTTGAAATGGCCTTCGTAACGCTTCTGCCCATTGGGATAAAAATCCATCCATAAGCCTTGTTTACGGCCTTTGTTGTCCGTGCGGTTATGATCTTGGGCGTTCAACGAGAGATTTCCGAGAAGGAAAAAACACAGTATTGCAAAAAGGATTTTTCTCATAATTTGTTTTTATTTGCAAAAATAGTAAATTTGCATCTTTAATTCATTCAACGGACAATTAATTATTTTAGCATAAAATGACACTGATTAAATCCATTTCCGGCATCCGCGGTACCATTGGCGGAGTTCCCGGCGACAACCTCACCCCTATCGACATGGTGAAATTCACCGCTGCATTTGTCAAATTCGTTCAACGTAAAGGCATTGAGCGCCCCCGTATCGTAGTAGGTCGCGACGCACGCATGTCAGGCTTCTTCGTAAACCAGATCGTTTGCGGCACGCTGCAGGCCATGGGCGCCGATGTGCTTGACATTGGCTTGAGCACCACACCTACCACCGAGATCGCCGTCACGGGACTGAAGGCCGACGCTGGCATCATCCTGACCGCCAGCCACAACCCAGCCCAATGGAACGCCTTGAAGCTCCTTAACGAGAAAGGCGAGTTCATCTCAGCCGCCGAAGGCGCTTGGCTGCTTGACGTTGCTGCAAGAGACGAGTTTGAGTTTGTCACCATCGACAAGATTGGCAGCTACCAGCTGGTGGATGGTTGGATTGACAAGCACGTGGAGATGGTATGCCAGTTGCCATTAGTAAACAAAGAGGTGATCAAGCAAGCCCATTTCAAAGTGGCTGTTGACGCCGTCAACTCCACAGGTGGCATCGCCATCCCAAAGATGTTGCGCGCCTTGGGCGTGGACGACATCCTGGAGCTGAACTGCGAGCCGACCGGTAACTTCGCACACACTCCAGAGCCTTTGGCTCAGAACCTCACCGACATCTGCCGTTACGTGCGTGAGCAGGGCTGCGACTTTGGTGTGGTTGTCGACCCCGATGTGGACCGTCTGGTCTTCGTGAAGGAAGATGGCGAGCTGTTTGGCGAAGAATACACCTTAGTGTCAGTAGCCGACTTCGTGCTGAAGCACACCCCGGGCTCAACAGTGTCGAACCTCTCCTCCACCCGTGCTTTGCGTGACGTGACTCGCGGCCATGGCCAGGAGTATTACGCCGCCGCTGTAGGCGAAGTCAACGTGGTAGAGAAGATGAAGGAAGTGAACGCCGTGATCGGTGGCGAAGGCAACGGAGGCGTCATCTATCCTGAGATCCACTATGGCCGCGATGCTTTGGTGGGCACCGCGCTCTTCCTCACGCAATTGGCTGAGAAACGCATCAAGTGCTCCGAGCTGAAGAAGACGTATCCGGCCTATTTCATGTCGAAAAACAAGATTCAACTCACCGAGGGTATGGACGTAGACGGTATCCTTGCCAAGTTCGCCGAGAAGTTCAAGAACGAGAAGGTCACCACCATCGATGGTGTCAAGATCGACTTCGAGGAAGGCTGGGTGCATCTGCGCAAATCGAACACCGAACCGATCATCCGCATCTACTCCGAAGGTAAATCGGAGGCTGAGGCAGAGCGGTTCGCACAGATGATCCTCGGCTGCAAAGACATATTACAATGAAAGCAAAGAAAAACAAGCGGTCGCGAAAGAGTTACCAGTACCACGCGGTGACTTTCAAGCTCTCGCAGGGGCAGTATCGGTCCCTCAAGAACTATTGCAAGGCACGTCGCACGACGCCCATCAAGCTGATCAAGCGCTGTATCTCACGTTTCATCAGCAACTATGAGTACGAGGTGCCGCCTGAGTTATACGTCACCGAGAATCAGCTGGCTTTATTCGAAGAAGAGCTTGATTTTCAAGGGTCTGCAAAATAATTGTGAAAAAAATCTAAAAAAAGGTTGCGTATACGGGTAAAAAGCGTATTTTTGCACCGCAATTCGCACCACGGAGAGGTGGGTGAGTGGCTGAAACCAACAGTTTGCTAAACTGTCGTATCCCGCAAGGGGTACCGGGGGTTCGAATCCCCCCTTCTCCGCCAACAAATTGACGATGTTTTTGCATCGTCATTTGTTTCGGGGTATGGCGCAGTCCGGCTAGCGCACCTGCTTTGGGAGCAGGGGGTCGAAGGTTCGAATCCTTTTGCCCCGACTTGAAAATCAAGGAGTTACGAATCCGTAACTCCTTTTTTCATAACTGGTTGGCACGTGGATCAATACACCACCGACTTGGTGACATCACGGCCTTTGGTTTGGATGGAAACAGTGTAGACGCCTTTGGCAAAGCCTTGGAAGTCAACCTCCACCTGATCGACATGGCCGCATTCCTTGGAATGGACCAAACGGCCTTGCATGTCGTACACCTTCACCGATTGGATATCCTCACCCGTGATATGGAGTTGATCGACAACGGGATTTGGATAGACAACCACTTGGTCCTGTTGTTCTTCTACCCCATTATAATTGGCAACAGTCCATCCTTCCGGAATGCCCGAATCACTATTGAGCAGCCAATCGTTCATCTCGGGAGCCTTGTAGAAATTGCCTGAAGAAGCAACACCTTCCAGCCACCATTTAACACAGTCCGTCGCTGAGATGTCAGTGGCCAAACAGGTGACTTCCTGAAGATTCGAGCAAAGCTCAAACATTCCTGCATAGCATTCAAACGCCAAAACGGGAGCCGTCAATACGGGAGTTCTTGTCAAGGAAGTGCAACCGTCAAACATCCCTTTATAGCATTTAAATACCATGGTAGTGGCAGGTAGTTCTGGGGCTTCGGTCAACGCGGTACAATGATAGAACATAAACGTGTAACACTCTGGTGCCAGCGTAGTAGCCGGCAACTCAGGTGCTGAGCGCAACGAAGAACATTCAAAAAACATGCAGGCATAGCACAGTTCTGCTAAAACAGTAGCCGGCAAGGCAGGGGCTTCTGTCAACGAAGAGCAGTTCCCGAACATGTAATCATAACAAGACAGCGCCAAAGTGGTTGCCGGCAAGGCGGGGGCTGTTGTCAAAGACGTACATCCGAAAAACATTTGTTGATAGCAATTATCAACCAAAGTGGTTGCCGGCAAGGCGGGGGCTGTTGTCAAAGACGTACATTCGAGAAACATTTGTTGATAGCAATTAATCGCCAGATTTGTGGCTGGCAACTCGGGAGCCTCAGCTAAAGAAGTGCAGCCTTGGAACATGGATTGATAACATCTCTCGGTCAAAGTGGTAGCCGGCAATGCAGGTGCCGTAGTCAACGAAGTACATCCAATAAACATCCCCAAGTAGCACCGAGCAGCCAGAGTGGTGACTGGCAATTCGGGAGCCGTAGTCAATGCAGCGCATTCATTGAACATTCTATAATAGCAAAATGGCGCCAAAGTAGTGGCCCGCAAAACGGGG
>JAEEGG010008845.1_pt1 | contig 22708 bp, 19 predicted proteins | sample 9134161 | NCBI WGS metagenome assembly JAEEGG01 (sample SAMN16246543, study PRJNA631951) | gut metagenome | biome: gut microbiome; feature: rumen; material: CR-attached | host: Bos | place: Iran: Karaj | collected 2018-10
AATTCCTGCGGGGGAGTGGAGAGTTCCTCCTTCATTTTTGTTGTCATATAGCGGCTCTTTGTCTGTTGAAGCTTGATCAGGTATTGAAGTACCGAGTCCACGGTTTCCTGCGCCTCGGAAGGGTCCTTGGGGAGAGCAGAAAGAATCTGTGTCTGTCTGTGATAATCCACGAGGCGGACGGATTGGGAGATGCCCCAGACGCTTTGAGTCTGTAGGTATTCCAGTGAAAGCTTTGTGGAATAAAACAGAATGCCATTTAAGAGAGTCACACACAGGATCAAGGCTCCCATGGTGAGGGTCAGTTTTCGCTTCATCGATTTTGTATCCTCCGCATGATGGCTGACATGAGGTCCTTGCGTTTTCGCCTGCTGACGGGCAAGCTCTGGTCATTATCTAATTCGAGACTGTCCGCATCTACGCGGCGCACGTGATCTACGTTGACATAGAGGGCATGATAGACCTCTAAAAACAAATCAGCAGGAAGGTGCGGCGCAAAATTCTGGATGGATGAATTCTCGGAATATGTAGCATTTGCACAGTGAACGAGCGAGCTTCGCTTGTCAGCCTCCACATAATAGATATCATCATAATCTAGAATGGTCAAGTCATTTCCGTTTTTTAGGACGAGGCTCTTTGGCATGAAAACTTCCTTGATAAAGCGGTCAAAGATGGGCTCCAGCCTCGCTTCAAAATCCTTTTTCAGAAGGAAATAGAAGGCGCTGACGTCATAGCCCTCGCCAATGCGATCCTCCATGCTCGTCAGGAAGATCACGGGGAGCTTTGGCAGGGTCTCGCGAATGGTTTTGACAAGCCCTACACCGTCCTCCGCACCGAGCTGAATATCCATGAATAAAAGATCCGTGCGCTGGGAGGAGCGAAGGTGCTTAATACATGCTTCGCCTGTGGAAAACTGCTTGACGTCGCAGGGAAGTTCCTTGGCAGAAAGCATTGCGACAAGCCGATCCCTTAATAAATTAGAAAAATGTAAGTCATCCTCGCAGATCACAACATTCATGAACCTACCCTCCAAGCAAACGGTTGTTGGTATCAGTATAGCACTTTGGAGGGATGTGTCAAATTAAGATTCGTTTAAGGTCAGTTTCCGCGAAGAAACTTATTATACCATTTTAGCGCTTCCTCACGGTATTGCATGGCAACTCCCATGAGCTCCTCGTACTGCATCTTGATGCTTGAAATGATGCCGTTAAGGCGATCAATCTCCTGTAGTAATTTCTGCTCCCGTTCACTCTGGACGGTTGTCCATGTCAAGTCAGGCATGGGGAAGCGTTCTTCCTCTTTATGGTCAGGACTCTCTGGAATTAGGTCTGTCATGTGATTTCTTCCAATCATTTTTGTTTTCTTTTTAGTTTATGGAAACAAACGGGGAATTATCACGTAAACTGTATAAAAAAAGAAGGATGATTTGCTTTATGGCAAAGTGTAAATGTGGCTTCAGGCCAAGAATCGTAAGCAATGTCTGTCAGTGCATGAATGGCGCCGAGGGAAATTGCTTTGACGTATGCTCCACGCCGATGATTGGTGACCCGAATCTTCTTGGCATCATGGCTCCCTTAATTTATGATGAGATCGGGATTAATCTCTGTACCAGTGCCGTGCTTGACGTTGACATTGCGGAAGTCTATCCTACGGCGACGTCTGCCACGGTCAGCGTCATTGACATGAGCTATACCTACGGCGATGGAAATGTTGAGATCGAAGCATTGTCGGGACGCCCGAATTGCTGTCTGGTGACGCTTTCTAACATCACGGTGACCTTTGCCGTCCGTGTTTATGATTGCTGCTGCAGACTTTTGGGAACGCTTTATCCGACGGCTTTATATCTTCCCTCTGATACGACGGCACCTACCTATGATGAGGATACGAATCCATCCTCCGTGGAGCTGGAATTGTTTGCACCGTATGGATATTCCTATGATACCGCAGGGACGGCGCCGACGCCCGTGATTAATGCCATCACCTTTGCGGAGGGGAGCAACAGTGCCGGACAGGGCATCAATCTGTTTGCAAACGCGAAGCTCCTTGATTTTGGCACGGAGGATTCTACCGTGACGATCGGTTTGACGCTGGTGCTGCAGAGCATGTACTATGTGGGCTACAAGGTTCCGAGCGCTGGTAAGATCGACATTCCAAAGGGCAGCATTATTACGCCTGACAATTCCGATTGCAGACGGTTTGTGGCTGGGGATCTTTTGAATCTTGCGATCAAGCCTTTAGATCTCGGGGCTCCGAACAATGAGCAGAATCTCAAGAATGATTGCAATGCCAATGCGTGCGGTGCGGGCGGTGTTTCTGACATCACGATCCCCATTACCTGATAATTCTCATGCAAAACTGGTCTTCAAGGATTGTCAGTTACCAAAACTGGTATTCAAGGAGGCCATTTGCATAAGATTCATTACAAAAGAGGTCGCATTTTGCGGGGCGCAGGCTGCCGACGGGACGGTCTGCGTCCTTTTATCGTTCCAATTTATCAAAATATAAGAGAAATCCTATAGAATTTTAATATTGAGAAGTCATATTTTGGTTGGAAAATAGGTAGTTGATTTGGTATAATAAATATGTTGTTATTGGAAATGACAGTGAAATAATGACAGTTGGATTTATGGAAGTGAAGGGTTTATTTGAAGAAAGGGATCGGACGGAGGGCTGACTATGCAATATCGGAAGGATAAATTCGGCAATGACATATCCATTCTGGGGTATGGATGTATGAGGTTTACAAAGAAGGGCGGTAATATTGACCATGCGAAGGCAGAGCAGGAAATTTTGTCTGCCTTTCAGAAAGGAGTCAATTATTATGACACGGCATACCTTTATCCCGGGAGTGAGGCTTGTCTTGGAAAGATTTTGGAGGACAACCATATCAGGGAGCAGGTGAAAATTGCGACAAAGCTTCCGCAGTATATGGTAAAGAATCCGGCGGCGATCGACAAGTTTTTTGATGAGGAATTAAAGAGACTTCGGACAACCTACGTGGATTATTATCTGATGCATATGCTGACGGATTTTACCTCCTGGGAAAACCTTAAGAAAAACGGCATCGAGGACTGGATCAAGCGCAAGAAGGCAGAGGGGGCCGTTCGGCAGGTCGGTTTTTCCTTCCACGGAAATACGGACATGTTTATCAAGATTCTTGAGGATTATGACTGGGATTTCTGCCAGATTCAATATAATTACTTGGACGAGAACATTCAGGCGGGACGCAAGGGCTTAATGGCTGCTGCGGAAAAGGGGATTCCCGTCATCATCATGGAGCCGCTGCGCGGGGGCAAGCTCGTCAACATGCTGCCAGCAGAGGCGAAGAAGCTGATTGCTGATCATGAAAAGAAGCGCTCTGCAGCAGAGTGGGCATTCCGTTGGCTGTGGGATCAGCCGCAGGTGACCTGTGTTCTCTCAGGCATGAATTCCATGGAGATGGTCGAGGAGAACTGCCGTATTGCGTCAGAGGTACAGGCGGGAGAGTTTGATGAAGCGGATCATGCAATGATCGCCGGCATCAAGGCGGCCATTGAGAAGACGACAAAGGTTGGCTGTACGGGCTGTGGTTATTGCATGCCTTGCCCTAAAGGCGTGGACATTCCGGCAACCTTCCGATGCTATAATGAAATGTATACGGAGGGGAAGACGAGCGGAAGGTTTGAATATGCTCAGGTCGTAGGGCTTCGGAAGGAGTCTTCCTTTGCGGATCAGTGCGTACAATGCGGCAAGTGCGAGCAGCATTGTCCTCAGCATCTGGAGATTCGTAAGCTTCTCAAGGAAGCGGACAAGGCTTTAAGACCATGGCCCTACAAGATTGGCGTCAGCGTTGCGAGGAAGTTTATTCTAAAGGGAAAATAAGCGGAATTTTATCTTGCATTCTGATTCTTCTTTCCCTATAATTAGATTCGTGGGGTATGATTATGTTAGTTACGAGTGCATCCATTTTCGTGTTGATCTTGTTATTGGCATTGATCATTTTCTAAAGGTTTTATATGGTCTTCGTATTTTTTGAAACTGAAAGGAAGAATTAGGGAGGTTACTATGAGACTGATTACTCGCTCGGATTTTGACGGTTTGGCATGTGGCGCGCTGCTTTTGGAGGCAGGCATCATTGATAGTTGGAAGTTTGCACATCCGAAGGATTTACAGGATGGATTGGTTGAGGTAAATGAGGATGACTGCCTGGCAAACGTTCCGTACGTAGAGGGCTGCGGACTTTGGTTTGACCATCATTCCAGTGAACATGAGAGATTGCAGCTGGCAGGAAAGTATAAGGGCGAGAGCAGAATTACTCCCTCCTGCGCAAGAATCATTTATGAGTATTATGGCGGAGAAAAGCGCTTCCCGCAGTATGATGATCTGATGGTTGCCGTTGACAAGGTTGATTCCGGAAACCTGACAATTGATGAGATTCAGAATCCACAGGGGTGGATTTTGATCGGTTTTCTGATGGATCCCAGGACAGGCCTTGGGAGATGGAGAAAGTTTACCATTTCCAATTATCAGTTGATGGAGAAGCTGATGCATGCCTGCCGCAACATGACGACGGAGGAGATTCTAAACCTGCCTGACGTACAGGAGAGAATCGCCGTTTATCGTGAGCAGGATGCAATGTTCCGCGAGATGGTGAAGGCACATACGGTGACCTATGGAAATCTGCTGGTTTCTGACCTTCGCGGCGTGGATCCGATTTATTCAGGAAATCGTTTCCTCATATACAGTATGTATCCTGAGCAGAACATTTCCGCATGGATCGTTAACGGAAAGGGCGGAGCGGGCTGCAGCGCGGCCGTGGGCTATAGCATCCTAAATAAGACCAGCAACGTTGACGTGGGAAGCCTGATGCTGAAATATGGCGGCGGCGGACATAAGAAGGTCGGCACCTGTCAGTTCTCGGATGAGAATATGGCGACGGAGCTTCCAAAGCTCTTGGAGGAGTTAAAGCAGCTCGCCAACGCATAAATGGGGAAAGCAAATTGTCACGTGGAAAGCATGCATGATGGCAGGAAGAAAGGAAAGGGACGTGATGGCAGATCCGTCCCTTTTTGACTAAGGAGACGAAAGATGAAGGGATTGTTTTTTCTGGTTTGCGCATTGGGTGTGATTTTGCAGATTGTTTCGATTGGCAAATTAAAAAAATCCAAGGATTCGAAGTATTGGAACATGTTTGTTGGAACAAACGCAGCCATATTTATTTCCGTTGCCATCGCTTATCTGGCATTCATGGAGGATGATACCCTGGATTTGGGCGGGGCGCTCGTCTGTATGTTCTTTAGTGCGCTTACCATTGTCGTGAACGTCATTATGCTTATCATCGGCTTGGTACAAAAGAAGAAGGTAAAGTATTATTACTTTAAATTAAACAGATTGGCAGTTTTTGTGGCCATGGCCATCGTGGCATTCAACATTGCAATCGTCTTAGTCATTCCTTTTGTGGCGTCTAAGACGGCGAAGCATTCGGTTTCCCATGCAGTTGAAGAATATCTTTCTGACAAGTATGGCGATCACCATTTTAAGATTCTTGAGATTGAAAATGATTATTCCTATAATGGAATTGTTCAGAAATATCATACGGGCTACGAGCTCACGGTCTCGTCGGACGTGACAAAGGAAGATTTCACCATCCGTACCTATGGAACAAGTGGCGGAAACACGGAGATTGCCACGGATGAGTTTATGGGGAACTATCTGAATCAAACGACCAATGAATACTTGGCGACGAAGTATCATCTGGAATTTGACACCTGGGTACGGCCTGGGCAGATCCCAGAGGACTGCGGGCACATTCCGAGCTTTGATGAACTCCTGGAGTTTGGCGCGATTGATAAGGTTTATGTCATTGTGAAGCTGACGGATGAATACAATTATGATGCAGACCTCGATGGACGAATGCAGTTCTTAAGGGGATTGACCAAGGACATTCAGGATTACTTAAAAATTACAAAGGACGTAACGATGGAGTTTCAAAGATGGGCAAACCGCAACTCCTACAGCTATAAACTGGAGCTGTCAGGGAATTCCCTAAAGATTACGGGAGATGATAAGAAGGTATATGAATTTGACTTAAAATGATACGACAAGAATTTAGCCGTCACTGCTTGCAATAGTGGCGGCTATTTTTTTATGTCTGATTATTATTTAGCTAAATTTAGGTAAATAATAATTTCACATCAAAATGCTCAAAAAAGGAACCTGACATTTGTAGAAAATGGCAAATCTATGAAAAATATAAAAAGCCGCTTGCAAAATAAGAAAGAATGGATTATGATTAACGCGAAAGTAAAAATAAGCTAAAAATAGCTAAATTAAACAAATGAATAATAAGCTTAGCAAAAGCAAACACAAAAAAGAAAAGGAGAGAGAAAGTATGAGTATTCAAATGATTGCACCTGAAGTAAAGAATGTTCCTTGGCAGGAGAGACCTGAAAACCTAGTGGGAGCACCGATCTGGAGATATAAGGAGAATCCGATCATCAATCGGAATCCGATCCCGGGCGTTGCAAGAATTTTCAATTCCGCGGTGGTTCCTTACGAGGACGGATTCATCGGCGTATTTCGCGGCGAGCAGACCAACGGCATCCCTTATGTTTATCTTGGAAGAAGCAAGGACGGCATCCATTGGAATTTCGAAAAGGATAAGGTTCAGTTTGTGGATGAGAACGGGGAGCCCTTTATGCCGGTTTATGCGTATGACCCGCGTCTTGTCAAGGTAGAAGATACCTATTACATTATTTGGTGCGGAGATTTTTATGGTGCTGCCATCGGTATGGCGAAGACAAAGGATTTCAAGACCTTTGTCAGAATTGAGAATCCGTTCCTGCCCTTTAATAGAAATGCAGTGCTGTTCCCGAGAAAGCTGCATGGCAATTTTGTACTTTTGAGCAGACCCTCTGACAGCGGTCATACGCCTTTTGGCGACATTTTCGTAAGTGAGAGTCCTGACCTGACCTATTGGGGAAAGCATCGTCACGTTATGGGCAGAGGCAATGAGTGGTGGGAGTCCTTAAAGATCGGCGGAGGCGCGTCGCCCATCGAGACGAGCGAGGGCTGGCTTTTGTTCTACCATGGCGTAAGCGGAACCTGTAATGGATATGTTTACAGCATCGGCGGCGCGATTCTTGACTTAGAGAACCCTTCCATTGTAAAATATCGTTGTGAGACCTACCTGCTGACACCCGAAGAATGGTATGAGGAGCGCGGCTTTGTTCCCAACGTGACCTTCCCGTGTGCGACCATTCATGATCCCAAGACGGGAAAGATTGCCATTTACTATGGCTGCGCAGACAGCTATGTTGGATTGGCGTTCTGCCAATTTGATGAGATCGTAAACTACATTAAGGAGCATAGCGTTGTAAGAAACGACGATACGGAGATCGGACGCAGATAAATCATGCTTTTTACGCGGAACAAGCAGGATCATTTTGAAAAAAGGAGTATCTTATGAAAGAAATTGGACCGATCAGAGAACGCGCCATATTTTTGAAAACAAAACTGATCACTGCTTTATTTACCGCAAAAAACAAGCCTCTAACACGAATCCTTATCTGGGGTGTCCTTTTGATGGGCTTCGTGGATTTATTTTGCTTCTCTATTCGTGATAAGATCAAAAAAGGGTTCAAAGCGCTTTTTAGGCTTCGAAAATAGAAAAAAATAGGGATTCGTGGAGCGTAGGTTCATGAAAAAGGTATGGATGGAGCCGGAAGATTCGGCATTTACGTATGAAGGAAGGATTGATTTTGAGTGTCCGGGAGCGCCTGTTTTTGTATATCCGTGCAGCTATGTGAAGTTTCGCTTGAGCGGATGGTTTGCGGCACTGGCGGTGGAAAATCATCATTCGTATTTTGAAAACTCGCTGGGTGTTTTGGTAGATGGCACTTATCGCGGAAAAATCGTGTTACATGACGGCGTGACGACGCAGGGGGAAACCATGGAGCAATATCTGCTCCGCATGGATCTGAAACGTGAAACGGACCTGCCGGAGGACCTGGTGACGCGAGGCGGAAACGCCTGTGTCTATGAACTCTCCCCCTATCTGGATGGCGGGGAGCATGAAATTACGATCTTTAAGCGAATGGATGCGTGTCATTACTTTACCTTCCGCGGATTGCTTACCGAGAAAAGGACCTGTGATACTGGCGCAAACGAGAAGCCCTGCGCGGATATTCCGATCCTGCGGGAGAAGTCCGGAGATGTCCGATCAGACAGCGGGTTGAAGGGCTTTGCCAAGGGAGAACGAAGGATCGAGGTTTACGGAGATTCCATCTCCTGCGGCGAGGTGAGTGAGGCAGTGGGACGCTGCGGCATGTCTGATCCGGAGGGACATAATGGCATTTATTCCAACAGCTTTTATTCCTACCCCTGGATTCTTGCAAGAAGGCTTGGCGCAAGATTGCACGACGTATCGCAGGGAGGCATTTCCCTGCGGGACGGCGAGGGGTGGTTTCACATGCCGGATACCGTCGGCATGCTCAGTTGTTATGACAAGATTCAGCTGAATCCCGACCTGGGAGAGAGGAAGTTCTGGGATTTTTCGAGGTACGTACCGCACGTGGTGATTGTGGCCATCGGGCAGAATGATGCGCACCCGGAGGACTATATGACGGAGGATTACGAGGGAGAGAAGGCTGCCTCGTGGAGAAAGGATTACGCTGCCTTTTTAAGAAAGCTGCGGGAAAAATATCCCCATGCCCTGATCGTGTGCACCACAACCATTTTGGGACATAATGCTTCCTGGGATCAGGCCATCGGCGAGGTTTGTGAGGCTTTGGATGATCCGAAAATCAAGCATTTTTTGTATTCCCTGAACGGACGTGGAACGAGTGGTCACGTACGAATTCCTGAGGCGGAGACCATGGCGGCAGAGTTGCAGGCATTTCTTGAGAGCCAGGGGGATTCCATCTGGAAGGACTAGGAGCGGTAAGCGAAAAGCGTACGGGTTAGACAAACGGGGTTAACGCTGTGGCAGACATAAGACTTGCTGCAGATCGCAAAGGAGATCAAATGGCAAAGATCAAAAAGGCAGTGACCATGACCGACATTGCAAAGCGAATGGATGTAAGCACGGTGACGGTTTCGAAGGCGCTTTCCGGACAAAAGGGCGTAAGCGAAGAGGTGCGGGAGAAAATCCTGACGCTGGCAGTGGAGATGGGATATAAGCATCCCCATGGCTCATTGGCGGATGGAAGGACGTCAGGCTATCGGATTGGCGTTCTGATGCCGTCAAGTGCCGTGGCAACCTTCGATTCTTTTTATTGGAGGCTGTATCAGGCTACCTCCGAAAAGGCCATGGAAAAGAATTGCTTTACGGGGTATGAGAGCCTATCCGTTGAGATGACTTCGAAGAAGCTTTTACCGAGGCTGGTGACGGACAAGATGGTGGATGGTCTGATCGTCATTGGAAAGCCAGACGGGGATTATGCGGCGTTTTTGAAGGAGCGCGCGGGCATGCCGCTTGTTTTTTTGGATGACTATGATAATGGCTTGGACGTGGACTGCTTTATTTCGGACAGCTTTTATGGAACCTATTTGCTGACAAAGTATTTGCTGGATCGGGGACATCGGGACATTGCATTTGTGGGAACCTTGTTTGCAACGAAGAGCATTACGGATCGCTATCTAGGCTTTCAGAAGGCCATGATGGAGCAGGGGCTAAGCGTGCCGGGGGATCACGTGATTGCTGACCGCGGACGGGAAAAGGGAACGGACGAAAACTATACGTCCTTTGAGTTCCCCAAAAAGATGCCGACGGCCTTTGTCTGCAACTGTGACTATGTTGCGGGAATTTTGATCCGAAACCTGAAGGAGCGGGGGCTTCGCGTGCCCGAGGACGTCTCCGTGACGGGCTTTGACAACTATCCCGGGGAGAAGGAGCTTGGCGCCTCCGTGACCACCTATGCCGTTGATTTACAGGCCATGGCAAAGGCGGCCGTGAAATCCTTAATTCGGCAGATGAACGGTGAAAACGTTAAGAAAGGAATTCACGTCATAGAGGGCAATTTAATTGAAAAACATACTGTGTTACCTCTTGTATAAGAGAAGAAAACTTCTTGGAGGTAAATTTTCGAACGATTCTAAGAGAGGTACCACCGAAAGACGATAGCTTGTTGATCAGGGTGGTGGAGGGAGCAGAATGAACGAGTTTCGATTTCAGGACGGTTTGGTAAATATTGGGGATGATTCCAGAATTGTTAAATGCATGCGTAGGGCGCTTGCGGGGGAAAAACTGACGGTGGCGTTTCTGGGAGGTTCCATTACGCAGGGAAGCCTTGCGAGCACACCGCAGAACTGTTATGCATATCGCACTTATCATTGGTGGGAGGAAAGCTTTCCCAAGGCTGAAATTTTCTATTGGAATGCCGGCATTGGAGGGACGACCTCGCATCTTGGCGTTGCAAGGCTGGAGGAAGAGGTTCTTTCTCAGAAGCCGGATTTTATCGTGGTTGAATTTTCCGTCAATGATGAGGACGTCAATCCACATTTTGAAGAAACCTATGAAAGCTTAGTACGAAGAATTTTGGAGGCACCGTGGAAACCGGCGCTGCTTCTCGTACATAACGTTCGCTATGATGACGGTGGAAATGCGGAGCTCATACATCGGCCTGTCGGGGAACGGTATCATCTGCCCTGCATTAGCTTAAAGCCCGTGCTCTATTCGAAGGTTGCGGAAGGACAGCTGGAGAAAAGAAGCATTACGCCGGATGACCTGCATCCAAATGATCTGGGACATGAATTGGTCGCAAAGACGATCACGACCTATCTTGACGGTGTGCGAAAGAAGGCGATCGCGCTTGGAGCGGATGCAAATTGCGGGGGCGAAGGGGATCGAGAGGATCATTTTCTGCCGCTTCCGATTCCGCTGACGAAAAGCTCTTATGAGAGGGTAAATCGGTATCGAAATTATCAAATCGAACCGACGGAGTGTCAGGGCTTTACGGCTGACGGAACGCCCCAGGCTTGCATTTCCGATTGCTTTAAGCGCGGTTTTACGGCAACGGAAAAGGGGGCAAAAATCGCTTTTCGCGTAATGGGAGAAAACATTGCGATCCAGTATCGTAAGACCGTAAGAAAGCCTGCGCCGATTGCCATGGCATATCTTGACGGAGATCGAAAAAATGGTACGGTGCTGGACGCAAACTTTACGGAGACCTGGGGCGATTGCCTGTATTTAGAGACCATTCTGGAGCATGGCGCGCCTGGTGAGCATTTGGTGGAAATTGAAATCACGGAGACGAGTGAGAAAGACGCAGAGTGTTTTTATCTTGTGTCCATTATCGCGGGTTAACAGGAACGACGTCACGATGTTTTCTGGTCGCATGAACGGTAAGACTTGACGTGACATTCATCGCTTTGAAACAGAAAGGAAGGCGCACGTGAGTATACGATATTTAGAAAAAGATCGAATTTTTTGGCTGGATACGCCGAATATGACTTATTTACTTGGAATTGTAGCACAGGAAGGATTTTTAGGACATCTCTATTATGGAAAACGGTTGGAGACGATTACTGGTGCACAGGAGCTATTTCGCGTGACGGAGCCGCCGTATGTGCCTGAAAAGAATGACAGGGATCGCAGTTCCTTTTTTGATGCCTTTCCCTTTGAGTATTCTTCCCATGGCGTTGGAGATTTTCGGGAGAGCTCCCTTAGGATTCGTACAAAGAGTGGTCATAGCGCCGTGAGCCTTGTCTATGTAAGTCATGAAATTCGAAAGGGAAAGGGAAAGCTGGCTGGTCTTCCCGCAACCTTTGGAAAGGAAGATGAGGTTACGACACTTGTGATTCGGTGCATTGATCCTGTGACAAAGCTGGAGGTTGAACTTTCCTATTCTACGTTTGAAAAGGTGGATGCCATTGCGAGAAGCGTGCGCGTGATCAATGGTTCCTTGGAGCCCCTGTATTTAGAGAAGGTGATGAGTGCATGCCTTGACATGGAAGCAAGGGACATGGACGTACTGACGCTTCACGGCTCCTGGGCGAGAGAGCGCCGGATGGAACGAAAGCCGCTTGGCCATGGAAAGTTTTCCGTAGGAACGCAGCGAGGAGAAAGCAGCCATCAGGAACATCCCTTCCTTGCTCTTTTGACTAAAAATGCAGATCAGACCATGGGAGAGGTCTACGGCTTCCATTTTGTCTATTCCGGGAATTTCCTGGCACAGGCGGAGACAAATCAATTTGGGAACCTTCGCGTTGTCATGGGAATTCAGCCAGAGGATTTTTGCTGGAAGTTAGAGCCGGGTGAGAGCTTTCAGGCGCCAGAGGTGATTTTAACCTATTCCTGTCAAGGACTCGGCGGCATGAGCAGGAGCCTTCATGACCTTTATCGGAATCATTTGATCCGTAGTCCATGGCTGCATAAGAAGCGTCCCATTCTCATTAACAACTGGGAGGCAACCTATTTTGATTTTACGGCAGAAAAGATTGTAGACATCGCCAGGGAGAGCGCAAAGCTTGGCATTGAGATGCTGGTGCTGGATGATGGCTGGTTTGGCAATCGCTTTGATGACAATCGTTCTCTTGGAGACTGGTGGGTGAACGAGGAGAAGATCAAGGGAGGACTTGGAGAGCTTGTTTCTAAGATCAATGCTCTTGGCATGAAGTTCGGCTTATGGTTTGAGCCGGAGATGATTTCGCCCGAATCGCGTCTTTTTGAGGAACATCCGGATTGGGCAATTCAGATTCCTGACAGAAGGCCTTGCAGGGCAAGAAATCAGCTGGTGCTCGATGTCAGCAGGAAGGAAGTTCGCGACTATATCTTAGATCAGGTATTTCGCGTATTACATAGCGCGAATATCGAGTATGTTAAGTGGGACATGAACAGGCCTCTCTCAGATCTTGGAAGTGCGGCATTACCGGCGGACAGACAGGGAGAGCTCAGCCACAGATATGTTCTTGGCATGTATGAAATGCAGGAGAGACTATTACAGGAATTTCCCAATCTGCTTTTGGAGAACTGCTCTGGCGGCGGCGGAAGATTTGATCCTGGAATGCTGTATTACAGTCCGCAGATTTGGTGCTCGGACGATACGGATGCAATTGAGCGACTGAAAATCCAGGAGGGAACGGCGCTGATTTATCCGTTGAGCTGCATGGGGGCACATGTCAGTGTTTGCCCGAATCATACCGTTGGCAGAAGTACGCCGTTTGCAACGCGTGGCATGACGGCACTTGCCGGAACCTTTGGATATGAGCTTGACGTAACGAAGCTCTCAGATGAAGACAAGGCAGCCGTTCCAAGGCAGGTACGCGCATATCATGCTTTTCATGATTTGATTCGTGAGGGAAATTATTATCGCTGTGCCTCCTATCTGGAGAACCATGAGTATGACTGCTATCAGGTAGTGGCAAAGCGCGGGGAGGCAGCACTGGTATTCTTTACGCAGGTGCTTGCAACGCCCAACATGCACAGCAGATGCATTCCTTTGCAGGGACTGAAAAAGGGAACGAATTATCGGATTTTCTTGGTCAACTTGGATAAAGAGGAATTGATGACGGATACGGGACGCTGTGTGTCAGGTGATGTTCTGATGCATGCAGGATTGCTTTTGGATCTCCCTTGGGGTGACTTCCAGGGAAGACTACTGTATCTTGAGGAGACGCCATAAACCTTACGGGTCGTTATGTCAGCGAAAATGGACAAAGCATGGCGCGGATTAGCTTTGACGAAGAGATCAAAAGGAGACAAGGACATGGGAGTACATCCGAAGTATTATGAGCTGGTCAAGAAGCAGGAAGCGCTGCTTGCCAGAAAGAATGAAGTGGATCAAAGCTTTTATAATGGGATCTATGAGAGGTATCAGTTTCCCGTACTGACGAGAGAGCATGCACCGATTTTGTGGCAGTATGACATAAATGAAGAGACGAATCCTTACTTCGAGGAACGCCTTGGAATCAATGCCGTCATGAATTCCGGGGCGATTGAGCTGAACGGGAAATACTATCTTGTGGCGCGCGTGGAGGGGAATGACAGAAAATCGTTTTTTGCCGTGGCGGAGTCGGATAGCCCCGTGGATGGTTTCCGTTTTTGGGACTTCCCCGTACAGCTTCCGGACACCTGCCCCGAGGAGACGAATGTCTATGACATGCGCCTGACGAAGCACGAAGATGGATACATTTACGGCGTATTTTGCTCGGAGAGTAAGGATGTGTCTAATCCTGATCTTTCAGCGGCCGTGGCGGCAGCAGGCATTGTTCGAACAAAGGATTTGAAGACCTGGGAACGTATGCCGAACCTTAAAACCTTACATTCGCCGCAACAGCGGAATGTTATGTTACATCCAGAGTTTGTCAAGGGAAAATATGCATTTTATACAAGACCCATGGATGATTTTATCGATACGGGAAGCGGCGGAGGCATAGGCTTTGGACTATGCGATGACATTACGCATGCCGTGATCGACGAAGAAATCATTACCAGTAAGAGAAAGTATCACACGATCACGGAGGTCAAAAATGGCGCCGGTGCCGTCCCGATCAAGACGGATCAGGGATGGATTCATATTGCCCATGGCGTGCGTAACACCGCGGCAGGCCTTCGCTATGTGATTTATGCATTTGCTACGGCACTGGATGACCCCTCACGCGTCATTGCAGAGCCCTCCGGACTGTTGATCGGACCGCGTGGACAGGAGAGAGTGGGCGACGTCTCCAACGTAGTCTTCACAAACGGAGCAATCGCGACAAAGGATGACAATGTCTATATTTACTACGCTTCCTCCGACACGAGAATGCACGTGGCAAGGACGAGCATCGTCAGACTCAAGGACTACGTCTTCCATACTCCCATAGATCCGCTCCGCAGTCCCGACTGCGTAAAACAACGCTGCGAACTCATCCAGCGCAACCTGGACCTACTTACAAAGTAAATCTCTCCGCATTTATCCGCGTCAAAACAATCTTATTGCTTCGGATTGGACGCATGGACATGCATGTGGAGCTTTTCATAACCTTTGGGTGAATGCGTGGAAGTATTCAATGGAACTTTTCATAACCTCGAGGGGAAGGATTGGAGGGTCTTTCTAGGTCAAAAGTCTAGTAGAAAGACCCTCCAATCCTAGCCCCGAGACTATCAATAGCCCCGAGACTTTCAATAGTCCCGAGACTTTCAGTATATTGAGCATTAACAGGAGGAATAATGCCGTGAGCGAGCAAAACATAATTGCTTTGGAGCCAGTGATCAAGGAAAATATTTGGGGCGGTAACCGCCTTGTGACGGAATTTCATTACCTGGAAGAGGGGAGCGGCCTTGGTGAGTGCTGGGGCATCAGTGCTCATCCGCATGGTGATTGTAGGATCGCCGAAGGCTCTTATCAGGGGAAGAACCTTTCATGGCTTTATCAGGAACACAGAGAACTGTTTGGTGACATAAAAAGCCCAGAGTTTCCTTTACTTGTCAAAATTATCGATGCCAAGGACAAGCTGAGCATCCAGGTACATCCTGATGATGCCTATGCGAAGGAGCATGAAAATGGCAGCCTTGGAAAGACGGAATGCTGGTATGTCATGGACTGCCCGGAACATGCTGAGCTGATCATTGGACATAATGCGAAGACGCGTCAGGAGCTTGCGGAAATGGTTCATGCAGGCCGCTATGAAGAGCTGATCCGCCGCATTCCCGTAAAAAAAGGAGATTTTGTACAGATCGTTCCCGGAACGATTCATGCCATTACGCCGGGTATGCTCATTCTCGAAACGCAGCAAAGCAGCGACGTGACCTATCGCGTGTATGACTACGGAAGACTGATGAATGGGAAGCCCCGCGAGATTCACGTCGAGCAGAGCATAGCCGTGACTAACGTGCCCGATGAAGCTGATAAAAAGGGATTCATTCATACGCAGGGACTATGTCCGAACAAGCTGCATGAGTTGATTTCCTGCGAGTATTACCGCGTCTTTAAGCTGAACGTAGAAGGGAGCTTTACGATGGATCAGAGCTATCCATTTCTGCTCGTAAGCGTTCTTGACGGAGAAGGAAAATTGGGAGAGCGCGTGATCAGGAAGGGGGAGCATTTTATTCTCCCGGCTGGCTTCGGTAAGGTAGCCTTTACCGGAAAGATGGAATTCATCCTGTCAACGGTCGGTTGTGAAAAATAGACAAAAAAACGATTTACTTTTTGCCTTTTTTTACCTTAAAAATGTGTTAGAAAACGATTTACTGATGGTAAAAGTAACAAAGTTACTAATGACCTATTGGAAAATTGTGCAGGTTGTTGTATAATCAGCATAGTTGAAAAAATAGGTTGGAGGGGTACAAAAATGACGTTGAAGGAAAACATTCGGCATTTCTTTCACAACACGTGGAAGCACAGAGTACATGTACTGATGGCGTTGCCCACGTTCCTAATTATGTTCTTTTTCCTGTATGTTCCGATGGCTGGTTTGGTTATGGCCTTCAAGAACTTTAACTACAATGACGGTATCTGGAAGAGCCCTTGGAAGGATCCCATTCTTGGAAACTTTGACTTCCTGACGGCTTCGAAGGAATTGTTCGTCAACATGACGGGCAACACCCTGATGTATTATGTGATCTTTACCCTGTTGGGAACCTTCCTGAACGTGTTATTGGCAGTTTGTATCGATCAGCTGGTCTTCAAAAAGCTCGGCGGCGCGTTGCAGTCCATCCTGATCATCCCCATCTTTATCTCTTACGCAGCAGTACAGTTTATCGTTTATGCTTATCTTGACAGAGACACGGGAATGATCAATCACATATTTGGAACCAGCATTCGTTGGTACTCCGAAGCAAAGTATTGGCCCGTCATTTTGACAATCGTAAAGATGTGGAACAGCGTGGGTTATGGTTCCGTGCTTTACATGTCCGTATTGGCAGGCGTAGATCAGCAGCTGTATGAAGCAGCGCAGATCGACGGCGCAAACAAGTGGAAGCAGATTAAGCATATCACGATCCCTTCCCTGATTCCGATGGTAACCGTTATGTTACTGCTTTCCGTTGGTAACATCATGAGATCCGATACCGGTTTGTTCTATCAGGTAACGAGAAACAGCGGTGCCCTGAATCAAACCACCCGAGTTATTGACTCCTATGTGCTGAACTCCATTCTGCACAGCTCTAACTTCGGATTTACGGCGGCTGCATCCTTCTTCCAGTCCATCGTAGGTTTGGTACTTATCATCATAGCCAACTTTGTGGTTCGGAAGCTCGAGCCCGAAAATGCATTGTTTTAAGGGAGGGCAGAAGCTATGGCACAAACTGTGGACACCAAGAAACTCTCAAAAAGAGAGCAAAAGAAGCTTGAAAAAATGTATGACCTTCAGTATGGCGTGAAGGCAAAGAAGGGCATTGGACAGTATATCTTGGCATTTTGCCTGATCCTTTATACGACGATCGTTGCACTGCCCATTTTACTGGTATTTATCTCCGCATTTGCGGATGAAGAAACGTTGGTAAGGGATGGCTTTAGTTACATGCCTGCCAAGTGGTCCCTTAATGGTATGAATGACGTTTTGAAGTATGGTAAGCAGCTTGCCACCTCCTATGCGGTAACGATTTTAATTACCGTTGGCGGTACTCTGATTGGACTTTTGTGCATGAGCCTTTTCGCTTATGCCATCAGCCGTAAGGATTTCAGACTTCGCGGATTCCTTGCAATTTATGCAATGATCCCGATGCTGTTTAACGGAGGCCAGCTCTCAGGTTACATCGTATTTACCTCCATGTATGGCTTAAAGGACAGCCTGTGGCTCCTGATGTTGCCGATCTGCTGTACGACCATGAACATCATCATCCTGCGAACCTATATTCAGAACAGCGTTCCCGAGGAATTGATGGATTCCGCAAGAATCGATGGCGCGGGAGAGTGGAGAACCTTCTTCCAGATCACGTTGCCTTTGATGAAACCCACGCTCGCAGCGGTTGGATTCATGATGGCTACGACCTATTGGAATGACTGGCAGAACGCACTGCTCTACATCCAGAGCGACAACAAGAAACCTCTGCAGCTCCTTCTGGTAAATATTCAGAAGAATATTGAGACCTTGCTGAATGCCAGAAACATCCCTTCTGCTGCACTGGCAGCCATGCAGGGTAAGGTTCCTCAGTATTCCGCAACGATGGCAACCGTAGTTATGGTTATCGGACCGATCATGATCCTGTATCCCTTCTTCCAGAAGTATTTTGCAAAGGGCTTGACCATGGGTTCCGTAAAGGGTTGATCAAAACCCGGTTTCAACTTGATATTCAAGGGATTTGTGGCGGATCCTTTAGAATATAAATCACTTATTTATTATTCATCTATCAAAGGGAGGATAAGAAAAATGAAGAACAAGAAATTTATTTCCGTAGTGTTGGTTGCAGCTATGTCAGCAGCTCTGCTCGCAGGATGCGGAAGTGGAAGCGGAGACAATGGTAATGGTGGTAATGGCGGTAACAACGGCAACAACGCTAGCGGCAAGCAGACCATCAGATTGTTCAGAGACTGCTTTAACCTTGGTACCCCTGATTCTGCAGCGGTAAAGAAGGTTGAGGATGCCATCAACAAGTATCTTGGGGAGAAGGGTAAGGATTACGTTGTAGCCATTACCGAGGTTGGTTCCGGAGAATATTCCGAGAAGGCAAACCTGGCTCTGGCTAACAAGGAGATCGATCTTCTTTGGACCGCTTCCTGGATGGGTACCGTTGGTACCAACGATCTGGTTCCTGCAAACGCAGTAAAGGACATCACCAGCCTGCTTCAGGGCACCGCTCTGTACGGCTCCATGGATGCTGGACAGTGGGAAGCTACCAAGTATGATGGAAAGAACTACTTCATTCCTGTATACAAGGACAACGTAGAAGGATATGACTTCATGTTCCGTCAGGATCTGGTTTCCAAGCACAACTGGAACATCGGAAGCGTTAAGAAGCTTGCTGACCTTGAGCCCATGCTGGCTGACGCTAAGGCTGATGGCCTTAAGTATCCGTTCCTGACCCAGAAGACCGCTATGTTCTACAGATGGTACATCGATAGCTTTGATTTCTTCGCTGGCGACGTTGCTGCTAACTGGGTTGCAGTAGACAGAAAGTCCAACAGCGTAGTAAATACCGTTGCTACTCCTGAGTACAAGGAGTTCTGTAAGTTGATGGCTGATTGGGCTGAGAAGGGCTACATCTCCGAGGATGACGCTACCAAGACGACCAATGATCAGACCACGCAGACCCAGGATTGGGCTATTTCATGGTGGACCGATATCCCTGTTAACGATGAGGCAGATTCTCGTTATAAGCAGGACGTTACCATGCAGCCTGCTACCCAGAGATGGGCTCACAGCACTTCTGCACTTGGTTCCTGCTACTGCATCACCTCTAATGCAAGCGATGACGTTGCAAAGGCTGCCATTGATTTCATGGGTCTCCTTTACACCGATTCCAAGCTGGCTGACATGTACACCTTCGGTATCGAGGGCGAGCATTTCAGCTACAACGCAGACAAGAAGGTTGAGCAGGCTGAGAACGCTAAGTACAACCACTCCATGTGGGAGTCCGCAAGTGCAACCGTTGTAACTCCTCTGTACAACGAGCCTGACAACAAGGCTGAGCTGTATAAGTCCTTCAACGGCGGCGCTAACACCTCCTGCGCAGCAGGTTTCCGTTTCGACAAGAGCCCTGTTGAGGCTGAGTTCACCGCTTGTACCGCTCTGTTCGATGACTATGGATTCCAGCTGGAGAACGGCGGATTCAAGGCATCTGACGTTGACGCTAAGATTGACGAGTACTTAAAGAAGCTTGATGCAGCTGGATATCAGAAGGTTCTTGCTGAGTTCCAGAAGCAGTATGACGCTTGGAAGAAGTAATTTCTTCGGTCATCAAAGTAACATAAATAAGGATCGGCGCGGAAGATTTTTCCGCGCTGATTTTTTATCGGTGCATTTTTTGATTTCCTATGTTTTTTCTATGTCTTTTGCTTAGTTTTTGCTTTTCAAGCTACCGAAAACGTAGTATATTTAAATTATGATTGGAGGGCATGGCATGGAGGAAAAGGAAAAGAAAGAAAAGAAGGTTTCAAATCCGGGAAAGCAATTGCGCGGCATTTCTTTCAAAAAACTAGCTGACCTGAAAAACAATGTCTTCGGGGAAGAGTTTTCTTTGCTGAGCATTCGGGGAAAACTGATCCTCGGTTTTGTCCTGCCGATCTTTTTTATGGCCTTGATCGCCTATGTATCCTACGAGAAGGCTAGGGAAGGCATGGGAGAAAAATTTGCTGCTTCTACGGAGCAGACCCTGATGCTTGCGCAGGCAAATATTGACAATAGCTGTGAGTTTGTCAAGTCTGCCGCTACTTCCTTTGTCATGGACAAGGACATTAAGAGCCTCTATTTAGGTATCTATAAGGATCAACCTGCCGAAGAGGTTGGTCAGATTTCAAAAATACGTTTAGATATTGTAGAGGTACAGTCTTCAAATTCATTTGTTCAAAATATTCATTTGGTTCCCATGAAGGAATATCGATTGATTTCCACGGGCATTGCGACGGCAGTTCAGGGATGTCTGGAGGAGTATCAAAAAGACGTGGACATGATGGAAAACTGGATTGACAAGCATCCCTATTTGGATGGACATATTGGACTGAAGGAATCGGAATATCTGATGGCCTATCAGGTGATGTCCTTAAACAATCGTGCCATGATTGTCATTGACGTATCTACCGAAAAAGTGCGAAAGCTTTTGGATGTCTTGGATTTGGGCGAAGGGAGCCTTGTCGGTTTTGTCACTCCTGGCGGAAAGGAGCTTTACAGCACGCAAAGCGATGCGGAATTGATGGCAGATGGCCCTGTGTTTTATGAAAATGAGTTTTACAATTATGCCATGCAGTCGCAGGAAAGCAGTGGTGTCTTCCATCATGTTGAATATATGGATGAGGACTATATGTTTTTCTACAGTAAGAGTGCAATCAATGGTGCCATGATTTGCGCCTTGGTACCGACGGTAGTCGTGACGAGTCAGGCGCAGGAGATTCGCATTGTAGCCATTATCGTAACCATCCTGGCATCTCTCGTGGCCGGACTGATTGCATTTGTCATTATCTCTGGCATACAAAAGAATATGAAAAGCTTATCAAAGGGCTTTGGCGAGGTTGCAGAGGGAGACCTCACTGCGAAAATTTCCGTGCGCGGAAGTGACGAGTTCTCTGACCTGGCGGAGAGCGCCAACCATATGGTGGGTAATACGAAAAAGCTGGTAGGCAAGGTAGAAGACGCGACAACACATTTGGAGGATTCTGCGCTGAGCGTCAAGGGAGTTTCTGCCGACGTGTCTGACTATTCAGGGGATATTTCCCGGGTCGTGCAGGGAATCAACGTTGACATGGAGAATGAAGCAGCACACGCGCGGGATTGCGTAGAGCGTGCCAATGTCTTGTCCAGGGAAATTCAGGAGATGAACCGCATCATTGATGAGATGGAAAAGGGCATTCGTCAGACAGAGACCATGATCGACAATGGCGTGGAGAAGGCACAGCTCCTAGGTGAGCATGCGGACAGAACGACGGAGATTACGAACGAGGTTGGTCAAAACATTGAAAAGCTAAAGGCAGAGACGGCAACGATCAACAAGTTTGTTGGTACGATTACGGAGATCGCAAATCAGACGCATCTGCTCTCCTTAAATGCTTCCATCGAGGCGGCGAGGGCTGGTGAGGCAGGTAAGGGGTTCTCGGTTGTAGCCATGGAAATCCGAAAGCTCGCGGAGGATTCCTCCAAGGCGGCGGGTGAGATCAGAAGTAACGTTACTTACATTTTGGACAGTGCCAAGGAAAGCGTATTGTCTGCTGATAATGCAAGCAAGATAGTTTGTTCCCAGACCGAGATTGTTGGTGAAATGGTTACCATTTTGCATGAGATGAGTGAGCAGATGGCAGTGCTTCTTGAGCGTGTCAGAGAGGTCATGGAGCATACCGAAAAGACGGACTTAGAGCGCGAGAGAACCCTGCGTGCCGTGGAAAATATCTCCGACATCATTGATGATACGGCAAAGAATACAGCCTCCGTTTCAGAGGTGCTAGAGAGCCTTATGAACGGCGTGGCGAACCTAAATGAGGTTTCGGGGATCCTGGATGAGAACGTCAAAGAGCTTAGGAGTGAGATTTCTTCCTTTAAGACGGAGTAAAAAGTTTACTATTTTGGAAGGACTCGGGGCGAGATTGTTGCATGGTTTATGAATAGTATATTTCCAATCATTTGGAGAAATAAGGGATTTAGGAAGAAAAATAAGGGGTAAAGTAAGGACTTATTCCAAATGATTCGAAGGATTAAGGGATTTGGGAAGAGGTTTTATAGATGTGGCAGATTTGGGGTATACTTGAAGGGAAGTATATGTGATTGTATGGAGGAAGAAGGTTTGGGGACGGTGGTTGTGGTGGCCTTGCTAGGAGGTGTTGTAGGCTTGGCTATTAGAAGTTTGGTGAAACAGAGGAAGGCTGGGAAGAATCTGCAGTGTGGCATGGATTGTAGTCAGTGCAACAAAAAGTGTCATTGATTTTTGCACCTAAAGGATTTTAGAGAAGCATTAGAGAGTTTTGACTGAACAATAGACAATTTGTGAATGCGGATAAAAGGAAACCAGGGTAAAGCTTGGTTTCTTTTTTTATGGCATAAATTTGGCATGTCCTCATATATTGTGGAGAAGGCAGGACAAGGGGGCGATCAGTTGCGAAAGTTATCAATGCTGTTTCCAAAGGAGGAGCAGGAATTTTGGGGCAGATTGCTACAGGAAGACGTGACG
>JAEEGG010008853.1_pt1 | contig 22698 bp, 23 predicted proteins | sample 9134161 | NCBI WGS metagenome assembly JAEEGG01 (sample SAMN16246543, study PRJNA631951) | gut metagenome | biome: gut microbiome; feature: rumen; material: CR-attached | host: Bos | place: Iran: Karaj | collected 2018-10
GGACGAGAGACGGGAGTCGGGAGTTCTGTACGGTCTAATGGGACCAGGTGACATATGCGGAGATGCAGCCGCCTGTGTGCGGAATAGGTCGAGTACCCGCGCCGGTGCTGCGAAGGGCACCCTGAAAAGGATACGACTATTGCCAAGCAGATTCAAAGTCGGCAAGCTGACGTTCCGCACCCGCTTGTTTATCGTCGAACCTATGTCCCCTTCGCTTCAGCGCCCTGCGCACCGGGGTGCAGGGGCGGAGCCCCGCCGCGCTCTTTCCCCGGTTTCTCTCGCGCCAGAGAAACCGGGCCGCCGGAGGCGACGGAGAAAGAAAACGATCCGGTAAAGGGGGACGGGGCTGAACCATACGCCGTTTTTGGCGGGGCGGTCAAGCGGGTCGCTGCTGTGAAGGACATTGTCCCCCCCCTTGACTTCCCGGACGGAAGCGGACTAAAATCAGAGAAAAACCCGTCCGTCAGATGAATCGATCTGTTTGAAAAACGTAAAGGAGGCATTATGGGCAAAGTCAACCGCAAATTCCCCGGACTGAGTCAGTACAGAGGACCCCTGTGCTATGAGCTGGCGGGAAAAACCTTCCGCCTGGTCATGGATAACGGAAAAGCTTTTTCCCTGGATTTCCCGGATGAAAAGCGCCTGCGCTGGTGCGAGGAGGGAAACCCGCCCAGGACCGACGAGTACCGGTGCCTGAAGGGGGACGACACCACCTATCTCGTCCATCTGCGGCTGCCGGAGGAGGACGGCCGGTTCGCCTATAACTGGATCCTGGATACGGCGCAGCGGCTGGTCACCCTGGTTATTCTGGAGTGGCGCTACGAGAAGGATCTGGACCACCTGGTCCGGAGCATCCCGTACTTCGGGGCTATCGATGTGCCCGGCCTTTCCCTTCCGGAGATCCGGCACCATTTGAGCACCCGCATGGTGGGCGGACACATCTTCTGGCATTACAACCCCGGTCACGTCCTGCAGCATATCTATCATTCCCCCCGGGCGATCCGGGCCAGCACCGGTGACGGGCTGACGCCGGTGGAGACCCAGCGCAACCGGATGAAATACCTGCTGGAAAGTCCGGATCCCAAAGACCGGGAGGAGGCCGAGCGGTCCATCGAAGCCTTCCGGCAGCGGGAGACCTTTTATCCCCTCTTCGAGGAGCCCTGCTTCCATATCTGGATCAAGGAGAATCTCAACCTGTTCTGCTTCGTGGAGGAGATCATGTGCCGGCGCTCCCCGAACCATGACCAGGGGGGCGGCGGACTCCTGCTGCTCCAGGATATCGAACGGCTCCTGGAGGTGGGGGTCAGCTTCAGTGCCCGGGACTGCGGCCTGGTCGCGGCCTATGGGGACAGCAACGAAACCCCCGATCCCTTTGATACCCTCCCCACGCCCTACGCGGAGGACTGGAAGAACCTCACCAGCATGCCCAGCATCTATTGGGCGCTCCCGGAGGAATAAAGCGCCGTGTGTTTTGGGGCGCGCTGCAGAAGAAACCTGCAGCGCGCCCCGGTTTGTTCCTTTCCGGCCGTTTGGGGATGCGTCCCCGGTCCCCCTTATTTCCCGTGGGTGCCCCAGACGACCTGAACGCCCTTATCCCGGAAGGCCGAGACCATTTTCCGCATGCCGGCGCAGCCCTCCTCCTCGGTTTTCCCTGCGCAGATGCCGATATGCAGGATCTCGGTGCCCTCCTGCACCAGCCGGTCCAGCTTCTCCCGGAAGCCGGGGTCCTCCATGGGATCCCCCTCCTTGACACAGCTGGAGCAGCGCATGAAGGCGGTCAGCTCCAGCTCCTCCCCCTCATAGGGGGCAAAGGAACGGATGCGACGGTTGAAGGCGGTGAGACAGGCGCAGCCGGCGCAGACCTTGTTGGAATTCAGGCATGAGAGAATGGCGATCTTTTTCATGGGACCAACTCCTTTTCTTCTTCCTGCAGCTCTCCCTCACGGATGCGCACGATCCGATGGCAGACCTGCCGGGCCAGGCTCGTGCTGTGGGTGATGAAGAGATAGCTTGTTCCCCGTTCCTCCTGATAGCGCCGGAGGAAATCCACGATCTGCGCCTGGGTGATCACATCCAGCATGCTGGTGGGCTCATCCAGGAGGATGACCTCCGGCTCCATGACCAGGATGCGGGCCAGGGCGGCCCGCTGCAGCTCGCCGCCGGAGAGGGCGCCTGGCCTCCGCTCCAGATGCTCCGGGTAAAGGCCGAAGCGGCTGATGCACTCCGCCAGGACCCCGTCGGAGAGGGGGAGGCCCCGGATCCGGAAGGGCTCCGAAAGGCTCTGGCGCAGGGTAAGCTGGGGATTGAAGGATACCTCGGGATGCTGAAACAGGATCTGGATCTTCTCCCGGGGGGCGCCCTTGAAGGGATAGGCGAGGGGCTGTCCCCGGAAGAGGATGGTCCCCTCGTCGGGACGGATCAGTCCCACCAGCATCTGCCCCAGGGTGGATTTCCCGCTGCCGCTTTCCCCCAAGAGACCCAGCGTCTCACCGGGGAAGAGGGAGAGGGAGGCCTTCTTCACGGCGGTGAAGCTCCGCTTCCCCTCCTCCTTGCTGCGGAAGCGTTTGGTGAGGCCGCGCGCCTCCAGGATCGCTTCATTCATACTGCCAACACCTCACCTGATGCCCGCCGATCCGGAATAGGGGGGGCGTTTCCCTGCATTTTTCACTGCACCGGCCGCAGCGCAGTCGGTATTTGCAGCCCGCCGTCCCCGTGTCGTTGTGGGCGGGGGCGTAGCCCGGGCGGAAGCGGAGGCCGTTTTCCGGCATGGCGGCCAGCATATCCCGGGTGTAGGGGTGCAGCGGATTTCGGAAAAGCTCCTCTGTCTCCGCCTCCTCCACCTGGTTGGCTGCGTACATGACGCAGACGCGGCTGGAGACGCTGCGGGCAAAGCTCAGGTCGTGGGTCACGCACACCAGAGTCTGTCCCTCCAGGGCGTTGAAGGCCTCCGCCGTCAGCCGGACTCGGGTCTCGTCCAGGCCCTTGGTGGGCTCGTCCGCAAAGAGCAGCTCCGCTCCGGCGCTGATGCCCATGGCGATCAGGGCCCGCTGCCGCATCCCGCCGCTGTAGGTGAAGGGATACTGCCTGGCGATGGTCTCCTCTCTGCCCAGGTGGAAGCGCTTCAGCAGCTCCACCGCCCTTTCCTCCGCCGCCTTTCGCTTCATTCCCCGGTGGGCGATCATCGGCTCCGCCACCTGGAAGCCCACCTTCAGCAGGGGATTCATCCCGTTTCCGGAGCCTTGGGGCACATAGGAGATCCGGCCGCCCCGGATGGCGTCCAGCTGCTTCTCCGTCATGGCGAACAGGTCCCTGCCCCGGTAGGATACACCCCCCGTGACCTTGGCCGTGGGGCTCAGCAGCCGCAGGATGGCCAACAGCAGGATGCTTTTTCCGCTGCCGGTCTCCCCGATGATGCAGAGCCGATCCCCGGAACGCACCTCCAGGGAGACATGCTCCACGGCCTGAACAAAGTTCTTCCCTTCAAAGCTGACGGAGAGGTCCTCCACCCGCAGAAGGGTTTCGCGCATATCGTCCATAGCCGCCCTCCTAGTCTTTTTTCTGCTGCCCGTAGTACCCCACGAGCATGAAGCCCATCACCGCGATGCAGATGCAGATGATCGGCGGCAGATACCACCAGACCTGGCCCCGGAGGATGCTGTTCCGGAAAAAGGCAAAATGCAGGATGTTGCCCCAGCTCTTCTGCCCGTAGGTCCCCAGGCCCAGAAAGCTCAGGCCCGACTCCGTCATCATGGCGCCGGAGACCGAAAGGGCCATGCGGGTCAGGAGGATGTCTTTCAGATTGGGCAGCACATGGCGGAAAAGGATCACCGGCGTCTTTACCCCCAGGGTCTTTTCGATCTGGATATAGGGCAGCCGGCAGATCTGCCGCACCCGGGAGCGCAGGATCCGGGCGGTGCCGGTCCAGGCGGTGATGCTGATGGCCAGCACCAGGCTGAACACGCCGCTTTTCAGATAGGCGATCAGGAGCAGCGTCAGGGGCAGGGAGGGAACGGCCATGGCGATGTCGGTAACGGCGCAGACGATCCGGTCCGCCGCGCCGCCGTAATACCCGGCGATCAGGGCGAGGACCGAGCCGACGAAGGTGACGATTAGGGCGGAGAAGATCCCCAGGAAAAGGGAGACCCGCACGCCGTAGATCATTTCGCTGAAAATATCCTGCCCCAGGTCGTTGGTGCCCAGAAGGTGCTCCCGGCTGGGCTTCTGGTAGGCGACGCCCAGGGCGGAGGGGTCATAGGGGGAGATCAGGTCCGCCAGCAGGGCTACCAGGACGAAGAAGAGGATAATGATGATTCCGGCCAGCATGGCCTTGTTCTGCCGGAGCTTAGTCATTCGCGCCCGCCTCCCTTCTGATCCGGGGATCGATGGCGGCGTTGACGATATCCCCCAGCAGGTTGCTCAGCACCACGCACACCGCCGACAGGAGGAAGCAGAACTGGGCTGTGGCAAAGTCCCGGTTGGAGACGGCGGTATACATCATCTGGCCCATCCCCTTCCAGCCGAAGACCACTTCCACGATCATGGAGCCAGAGAGCAGGCTGCCCAGCTGCATGCATAGGGAGGTGGAGTAGGGGACCAGGGCGTTTTTCAGCACATGGCGGAACAGCACCTTTTTCCGCCCGATGCCCTTGGAGCGGGCGGTGAGAACGTATTCCTCCGACCGGATCTGGGAAACGGTGCTCTTCATCAGCATGAAGTCCCCGGAGGTGCGGAAGACGATGAGAATGAACAGGGGAAGAGCCATATGATGCAGGATGCTGGCGGTCCTCGTCGCCCCGGTCAGCCCCGGGGAGACCATCCCGTTGATGGGGACCCATTTCAGCTTATAGGCCAGCAGGATCAGCAGCAGCAGGCTGAGGCAGTTGGAGGGGATGGTGTTCAGCACCAGGAAAACGGGGGTGGTGATCCGGTCGAAGCGGCCGCCGGGATGGATGCCCGCGTAGATCCCCAGCACGGCCCCCAGGAAGCAGGCGACCAGCAGGGTGGGGACGGAAAGACGCAGGGTCCACAGGGCGGCGGAGGCGAAGTTCTCCAGGACCGGCTTGTGGTTGGAATAGGACTCCCCGAAATCCAGGGTCAGCACATTTTTCATATAACGGGCGTATTGGGTGCCCATGTCGTCGTTCAGCCCGTATTTGTCGATGAGCATCTCCAGATAAGCCGGATCGTTGTCCATCAGGTAGTAGTACTCCTCTTCCCCGATGAGGAAGACGATGGGGTCTCCCGGCATGGTATGGACCAGCACAAAGCTGATGGTGATGATCAGCCAGATGGTGAGGACGGCGATCAGCACTTTTTTGATCACATGCAGAAGCAAGGCAGCTACCTCCATCCGGGTTTGCGGACAGCCCGGTTTTTCACCGGGCTGTCCGTCGATTGCATTATTTCGCGGTGATGCGGAACCAGGTCTCGGAATTGATGACGCCCCAGCTCTTCCAGTTACCCCAGTTTTCGATCTTGTCGGTGCGGAAGGGGAAGAAGGAGGTCTGCCAGGCGAAGGTCAGGGCGAACATCTCCTCGTCCGCCAGGTGCTGCAGCTTTTTGCTGTTCTCCAGGTAGGCCTCGTCGTTGATGGCCTCGGTCATGGCATAGTACCAGTCCTTCAGCTCCTGACTGTGGTAGGAGCCCCAGTGCCAACCGCTGTCGCCCTCCCGCAGCTCAGCCAGCATATAGCGGAAGGGGGTGGAATAGGACATGCCGGAGGTGCAGAAGGTGATGGAGATGTCGTAGTCCTCCTTGGTGACCTTGTCCTCCCAGATCTCGCTGTTGGAGATAGCTTCCTCGTCGATGTGGCAGTTGATCCCCACGCCCTTCAGGGAGGCGACCACCGTCTCACCCAGGCGGGAGCGGACCTCCATGTTGGAACTGTACTGGGGGATGACGGAAAGATCGATGGCGCTGCCGTCCGGGGCTTCCCGCCAGCCGTCGCCGTCGGTATCCTTGTATCCGGCGGCCTCCAGCATGGATTTTGCGGTGTCTGGGTTGTACTCCAGCATGCCGATGGAGGAGTCGAAGCCCTTGATGGAGGGGTTCAGCACGCCCCGGTTGGAGGGCTTGCCGTATTCGCCGTTGATGGTCGCGGCGGCGGTGGGATAGTCAATGGCATAAGCGATGGCCTGGCGGAAATCCACGTCGTCGCCGGGGGCGCGGCTGCAGCCGAAGAGCATCTGATAGCTGCCGGCGAAGGGGCTCTCGCCCAGGTCCAGGTCGGCCATTCCGACGAAAGAGTCGATCAGGGTGGCGTCGATGGGGCTGGCGTAGGTGTAGTAGGCGTCGCATTCCCCGTTGGCCATGGCCATCATCAGGGAGGCCTGGTCCGCGTAGGACTGAACGGTGACCTTATCCACGGTGATCTCGCCCAGGAAGGCGTTCTCGGGCACGGCCTCATAAACGGAGGTCTGGGAATCCAGGTCGTAGGAGACCAGCTTGAAGGGGCCGCAGCCGATGGCGGCCTCGGGCCCGGTGACGTTGGAATAGTCCGTCACGCCCTCCCAGATATGCTTGGCATAGACGCAGGAGGTGTTCATCGCGGAAGTGTTCATCCAGTAATACACGTCGGGATGGGAGAAGGTGAGCCGGCCGGTATTGTCCCCCAGGATCTCGATGTCGGTGAGGTTGGAAAGACTGCCGACCTTTTTCACGTCCCGCATGTACTCGAAGGAAAAGACGATGTCCTCGGCGGTGACGGGCTGCCCGTCATGCCAGACCGCGCCTTCATGCCAGGTGAAGTCCAGCACGGTGCCGTCCGGGGAGATCTGGTAGCTCTCGAAGAAATAGGGCTGCAGGTCGCCGTTTTCATCCCGGTACACGAAGTTGCCCTGGGTCAGGCCGTTGTAATTCATGCGGCCGAAGGCGTCCTTCTGCCCGGTCATATTGAAAGTGTTGTTGGCCGCCGTGGTGCCCACGATCAGGTTGGCCACGTGCTTGGGTCCGGCCGGCGCAGGCGCTTCCGTGGGGGCGGGGGTGGATTCCTCGCCGCCGGGAGCGGGCTTCTGGGTGGGCGCCGGGGCGGTCTGACCGCCGGGGGCCGGTGTGGGATTTTCCTTTGCGTCTCCCGCGCAGCCGGCAAAAAGCCCGATGCAGAGAAGGAGGGCAAGGACCAGAGCCAGAATCTTTTTCATGAAAAAAACTCCTTTCATTTCCCAATCAAACGGAAAAGAAGGAGTCTCAGATACAACAGACCAAGCGTGACAGGCCGGGGGCCCTTCACACAGATTGTCGCTTCATCTTCAGACAGCCTAACGCGGAGGCTTGTACTCAAGCATCCGGATGGAGCAGGTTTCATGGCTTCGGGATCAAGCTCCCGTCCTCGCCTTCTCATGGTCTCCCACAATGGCGCTGTGAGGACGGAATACCCGTTACATTGACCGGTTCGCTCAGGATTCGCACCTGATTCCCTCTTTCCCGGCAGCGGTGCTGCCGGACACTCGATCCGTTTGATTCAGTTGTTTGGCTTTGTGTTTTGCCTGCTATCCCTTGTATAATAATTCATTTTGCCCGCAGGAATCAATTAGGGGAATCACCCAAGAATCGGCGAAAAGCCCCGCGGAATTGGCCATAATCCATAAAACCGCACGGCTGTCATACCCCCCGGAGTATCGCGTCGGCGCTCACCGGCGCTGCGCAGAAAGACGCCCGCCTGCAGAAGCAGACGGGCGCCGCTGTACATACAGGGGAATCAGGTGAGCTGATGGACTTCTCCGGTCTCCTTGTTCCGCCACCTGGGCTTCAGGGGCAGGGGCCAGTTGAACTCCATGGCTCCGGGGGTGGGGCAGTCCGTGGCGCAGCAGCCGCAGTACCAGCACTCCTCCGGATGGAGGATGATGGGGGGCTTGCCCTTCTCGGGATTGGGAATGAATACGTCGATCTGGCAGGTCTCCACGCAGGTGTTGCAGCCGATGCACTTCGCAGGATCGATGACCACGGGCACGCTGGGGGTCTGCACGTTGGGGATCGCAAACACTTTATCCGCCATGATCCTCTCCTCCTTACTTTTTGTCCTGGTACACGCCGGTGTAATCCGGGTTGTGGGCTTCATACTCTTCCTTCATGTTGCCCCAGTAGCGGATGGGAACGCGCTTATACTTCACTTCCCCGTCCTCCAGCCGCAGGGTGAGGTAGCTGTTTTCCTCCGCCGGGTCGTTCTCCGGATAGTCCACCCGGTCGATGCGCAGGGCGGGGCTTGTGAGCTTCCGCTCCTTCATGGCATGGAGGATGATCTCGGCATAATCCATCATGCTCAGGTCTTCCAGGCTGCGCATGAGCTTATGGGGATCCACGGCGTACAGCTGGGGCACGGCGTTCTGCCGGATGCGCTCCAGCTCCTCCAGGCCCAGATCCAGCAGTTCCTCGCTGCGGAATTCGCCTGCGTAGTACTGCATCACCCGGCAGAGGCCGTTATGCAGTTCCTTCCATTCGATGCCGCCGTCCCGCTTGGTGGGAGCCAGCACCCGCTCCTTTTCCGCGTCGATCTGATCCCGGCAGACCTTGCCCGCATCAATGCTCTTGGCATAGGCGGCGGCCTTCCGTCCGGCATACCGTCCGGTGGCGGCAGCGTAGCTGTGGTCCCCGGGGGAGAACATGGTGGTGCCGGCCGCATACAGCCCGTCCAGGGTGGTCTTCAGATCCCAGTCCACCATGAGACCGCCGCCCCGGGTGGTGTCCCGGTACTGCTGGGAGGGCTGGAACTCGATCAGGGTGTAGTTCATGATCTGGTCCCGCTTATAGTCGAAGCCGCCCTCGGTCATGGTCTTCACCATGATCTTGGTGGTGGATTCCTCGTTCAGCATCAGGTTCCAGGTGGCGTTGGCCTCCTCCGGCTTCATGCCGGCGAAGTCCCCGTAGAAGGGCAATTTGTATTTGCCGCTCTTCACCCCGTCCCGGATGGCGTTGATGATCTGGGCGGAGGTGCTGAACATGGCGCCGCCGTCCGCCCAGCCCTGGGTGGGGGCGGGAAGCTGCTCGCCTTTGGCGTCCACGATGGGCACGTTCTCATAGCTGGCGTCGCCGCCGCCGGTGTACCACTTGTGCTTCAGTCCGCTGGCGATGCGATAGGGGGCGCTGCCCTCCATCATGGTGACTTCCGCCCCGGCCCGCCAGGCCATGGCGGTGCCGTCTCCGCTCTCGTTCCGGGAGTACATGGTGGAATATCCGCCGTGCTCCATGTCCATATGCCACATCTGGCCCGCGCCGGAGGTGGCCAGGATCACCGCCTTGGCCTTCACGATGACGAATTCGCCGGTACGGACGTTGACGCCCGTGGCGCCCACCACTCTGGCCCCCTGCTTCCCGTTCTCGTTCAGCAGGCCGGTGGCCATGATCCGGTCCAGGACCTTCACCCCCAGGCGCAGGCATTCCTTCTTCAGGATGGGCTTGAAGGTGCTGCCCCAGATGCGGATGACGGTATTGTTCCGCTTCTCCGGAGGATTGAAGCCCGGCTGGCCGTAGGTATCCGGCAGGCTCAGCCCGGCGCTGGCGCTGTACCGGGGGGAGAACATGAGCTTCGTCTTGTCGTCCCGGCCTTCCACCCCCAGGAATTCGTCCTTGTCGTCCCGGATCTTGCCGCCCATCTGCTCCATTTCCAGCAGGGTGTCCCAGTCCTCCCGGCACTGGATCTCGATGCCGATGCCGTTGGAGTATTTGCCCAGGGAGTTCATCTCCTCGATGGCCCATTCATCCGGGTCCACCCGGGAGCAGGGGTTTGCCGGAACGTTGCACCAGTGGTCGCAGCCCGGGCCGCCTGCGCCGCTGCGCTTCACGTCGCCCTTCTCCATGAGGATGACCTTCGCCCCGGTGCGAGCCGCGCCGATGGCCGCCCAGCAGCCGGCGATGCCGCCCCCCAGGACCAGTACGTCCGCTTCCTCTTCCCTCTCCTCTCCGAACTTCACGGGATAAGGCCACTGAGGCGGCGTCCCCGTGGATTTCAGGTATTCATACCAGGTTCCCATATGTCGTCCTCCTTTTTTGATTCATTCTGTTCATACACAAAATTGTAATGGATAAGAGGCAGGCCGTCAAGACGGAGCCTTTGGTAATTGCATTACCTGCAGCTCCTGCTCCAGCACGTCGGCATATCGTTGGACCGCCGGGTCGAGCGCCTCAGCCCGGTCCAGGGTCTCCGCCCGATCCCGGTATTCGATGGGCGAACGGCGGACAGTCAGGGCGTATCCCAGTGCCTCCGGCTCAGGGCAGAGTCCGGATTCCAGCGCCCACTCCCCCGCTGCTGTTTTGCCGATGATCCTTCCCGTACGGAGGGTATACAGACAGCGGGAGATATCCAGAAGCCAGCCGAAGGCATACAAGCTCCTTCCGGTGAAGCGGGCGTACTTTCGGATCGTCTCCAGGTGGGCGGCGATATCCCGCCGCCGCTCCGCTTCCGTCGGCCTGGAGATCCGGTCTCTCACCTCCCTGCCGCACAGCAGGATACCGTGATCAAGCAAATCCATCCGGGAGAGACTATTGAAGTCGTATTTCTCCGCGATCCGCTCGCCGCTGGTCCCCCAGTACACCACCCGGTCCGGTATCTCCGTCAGGAACGCATCCAGGGAGAGCATCCCTCCCTCAAAAGCCCGGTATACGGGATCGCCCAGAGCCTGGCGAAGCCCCCTTAATCCCAGTGCCCGGTCTTCGGGGATGGGTTCCCCGGTCAGGACCAGCAGGTCGATATCGCTCCATCCCGGTCGAAAATCTCCGATCGCAGCGGAGCCGTGGAGATAGATGGAGGGGGGGATATCCTCCCCCAGGATGGCGCAGATCTCTTCGGTCATCCTGCGGATGGCCGTGTCCGGACCGGACATTTGCTCCATGGTCCAACGCGCTTCCTTTCCTGTAATCTCCCGGGAGCATGACGAATACCCGGGTCAAGTGCCGGTATTTACAATAACTGGGGGAACCGCAAGCAGTTCCCCCAGTTATACGATTCAGCGATGCAAGGTGTTTCAGATCCCAGCCAGCTTGAGGATGTCGGGCACCTTGGATTCCCAGCCCTGGGCCATGATGTGCACGCCCTGGCAGTAGGGCAGGCACTCCTTGATGAGGCGGGCGGTGATCTCCACGCCGGTGATGCCGGCCTTGGTCTTCTCCTTGTCAGCCTTCAGCTCGTCGATCAGGTTGTCCGGAACGTGGACGCCGGCTACGTTGGCGTTCAGGTAGCGGCACATGCCCACGCTCTTGGGGATGATGACGCCCAACTGCACGGGCACGCCGAACTGCTTGGCCTTCTCCATGAAGGAGATGAACTTCTCAGGCTCGAACACGGCCTGGGTCTGGAAATACTGGGCTCCGGCCATGACCTTGCGCTCCATCTTCGCCAGCTGCGCGTCGATGCTGTCGCTGCAGGGGGAGACGACGGCGCCCTTGCAGAACTTCGGGGGTTCTCCCACCAGCTCGTTGCCGCCCAGGTCTACGCCCTTCTCCAGCTGACCCACGGTGTACAGCAGGGAAACGGAATCCAGGTCGAACACGGGCTTGGCCTGGGGATGGTCGCCCAGCTTGGTGTGGTCGCCGGTGAGACAGAGGATGTTCTCGATGCCGAACATGGCGGCGGAAAGCAGGTCGGATTCCAGAGCCATGCGGTTCCGGTCCCGACAGGTGAGCTGATAGATGGGGTTGAGGCCCGCATCCTTCAGCGCCTTGCAGGTGGCCAGGGAGCTCAGACGCATGACGGAGGACTGGTTATCCGTGACGTTCACGGCAGTGATGTTGGAGAGGTATTCCTTCGCCTCCTCGATCAGGGGCTCGACATGGAAGCCTTTCGGAGGGCCGACCTCGGTAGTAACGACGAACTCACCACGAGAAAACTTTTCACTGATCTTCATATCTTCAATGCTCCTAACTCTTAAAATTTACAGTAAGCCTGATCAGACTTCTTTGTCGGTGGCGTAGTTGCGGAGCTGCACCGGCACCTTGAGCAGATCCAGTCTGCCCAGCATCTTGAGGCGCTGGTAAATGCGCTCCCAGCCGCACTCCATGTTCGGATCGACCTCGCACTTGCCGTCCTTCGCGCCGCCGCACTGGCCGTTCACCAGGCTCTTGGAGCAGGCGGTGAGGGGACAGATACCGCCGGTGATGTTCAGGAAGCACTCGCCGCACTGGTCGCACTTGTACTCCAGGGGGGTGACGCCCTGGAAACCGGGGAGAGCGATGGTATCGCAGCCGGCGCAGACCTTCTTGTCCTCAAAATACTCCGCGACGGACTGAACGCCCACGCCGCAGGAGAACACCAGGACCATGTCCGCGGCGTCGATCTCCTTCCGGTGCTTTTCCAGCCGGAGCTTCATGTTCTCAGGGTTGCAGATGTAGTCGGTGGTGAGGATACCGGTGACTTTTCCGGAATCGCACAGTTCCTTCTGGAGGGCCTTGGCCTCCGCCTCGGGGAAGCTCACTTCCTTGCAGCCGTGGCAGTTGACGATAAAGACCTTGCCGGTAACCAGAGCTTCAATATCCTCTTTCGCTTTGAGTTTGGTGATCAGCATCTTACTTCAGCCCCCTTACTGCCGCTTTGCCGGCCTTGATCTTGCTGAGGAGAGGGATCTTGGAGGAGCAGATGTACTCGCAGCTGCGGCACTCGATGCAGTCCATGATGTTTCTGTCCTTCAATTCCTGCCAGTTCTCCTCGTCCGCGAACTTCTGGAAGTACAGCGGGCTCAGCTCCATGGGGCACACGTCCACGCAGCGGCCGCACTTGATGCAGGCCACGGGCTCGCTCACGTCGGTCTCGATGCCGATGATGCCGTTGGTGCCCTTGATGACGGACACGTTCACGTCGGGAAGCAGGATGCCCATCATGGGGCCGCCCATCTTCACGGTGACGTCGTCGCCGGTGAAGCCGCCGCAGTAGTCGATGATCTCCTTCACGCTGGTGCCCACCCGGACGATGTAGTTGCCGGGCTTCCGGATCCGTTCGCCGGTGACGGTGACCACGCGCTCGATGAGGGGCATGCCCGTCTTGATCGCATCGGAAATGGCCTTCACGGTGCTGACGTTGCACACCACGGCGCCCACGTCCGCCGGGAGGCCGCCGCTGGGGACCATCCGGCCCATGACCCGCTTGATGAGCATCTTTTCAGCGCCCTGGGGGTACTTGGTCTTTGCCACGGTCACTTCGATGTTATCCTCGGCCGCGCACTTGGCCTGGAACAGCTCCACCGCGTCAGGCTTGTTGTCCTCGATGACGATCACGCCCTTGGGGGCCTCCACTGCCTTCATGACCGCCTTCAGGCCGTAAATGACGTCGTCGGCGTAGTGCAGCAGCAGCTTATGGTCCGCCGTCAGCATGGGCTCGCACTCGCAGCCGTTGAGCAGGACGGCTTCGATGGGCTTGCCTGGCGCCAGCTTCACGCTGGTGGGGAAGCCTGCGCCGCCCATACCCACGATACCGGCTTCCTTGACGATATTCACGATATCTTCCTTGCTGAGGCTGTCCAGATCGCCGTGGGGTTTCACGGACTCGTCCACCGTGTACTTTTTATCGTTCTTGATGACCACGCTGAGGCCGCCGCGGGTGGCGGGATGGACCCGCTCCTCGATGGCCAGCACCGTGCCGCTGACGCTGGAATGGACGGGGGCGCTGATGAATGCGGCGGCTTCGCCGATCTTCTGGCCCACCTTCACATAGTCGCCCACTTCCACGATGGGCTTGGCGGGAGCGCCGGAATGCTGGGACAGGGGGATGACCACGGTATCGGGCTCGGGGAACCGCTCCAGCGGGGTATGTTCGGCCATCTCCTTATTCTCGGAGGGATGCACGCCGCCGTAATAGCCGGCGAAGCGGCTTTCCCGCACGGAATCCACGTATTCCTTGATGACCTTGAAGTTCACCTTGTTGTAATCCCGGAGCTGCACGGGCTGCTTCTCGAACTCCTCCACCCGCCCCTGCTTCTTCAGGCGCTGATAGATCTTCTCCCAGGCGCAGTCCTTTTCCGGATCGACCTCGCACTTGCCGTTCTTGGCGCCGCCGCACTGGCCGTTCACCAGGCTCTTGGCGCAGTCCACGATGGGGCAGACGCCGCCGGTGAGGTTCAGATAGCACTGGGCGCAGGCGTCGCAGGCCTTCTTGGTGAGGGCCATGCCGTGGTAACCGCGATAGTTCAGGGAGTTGGCAGCCGCAACAACAGGCAGCCCCGCCTCATCCGCCATGGTCTGGATGCCCAGGCCGCAGGAGATGACGACGACGTTCTCGGTGCCCTCGGGGATCAGGTCCTTCAGCTTTTTCTCCGTCTGCGTTTTGTTGCAGAGGAAGTCCAGCTTCGCCGTACCCGTGACGGTCTTGCCCAGGCCTGCGGCAAACTGTGTAAATTCGTCGCAGTCCGGCTCATCCACGGATGCAAATTCCTTGAAGCACTTGTTACAGGCGATCACGAAGAGCTTGTCCTTGCCCTCCAGCAAGGCGGTCATTTCCTCGTTCCCCTTCAGCCTGTACTTGGTATAGTTCTCCAATTTCTCACCTTCCTTAACTATTTCGACAATACTCAGCTTTTTATTTTTCCGCCCCCGATACAGAGGAAAAACAACAAAATCCGCACGCAGCGCGTACTATATGAGTATAGCATATCCCCTTATGATTATCCAGCATTATTTTCCGGTAATTTGCCTGGTTTTTCCTTGCTTTTTCGGGTCCGGCAGATTCATGACGCCGATGGAGACCAACACCAGCAGGATGCCGAGCATCCCCCAGAGTCCCAGGCGATCGTGGTACAGCGCCATGCCGACGGCGGCCGCCACCACCGTTTCCACCGAAGCGATCACCGGCACCCGGCTGGGCTCCGGGATCCGGCTGAGTCCCCGGTAATACAGGACGTAGGCGAGGACCGTGGGGATCAGGGCGAAGAGCGCGCCCCACAGCAGGATTTTTCCGCTGAACGCCGCGCCGCCGTTCCAGGGTCTGAGGCGCAGGAATAAAAACAGGGCGGCGAACAGGAAGCTGTACAGGGTCATGACCCGGCTGTCCATGCGCTTTGTCCCGAAATGGCCGAAGACGGGGGTCAGAGAATAGCAGAATCCGGCGCCGATCCCCGTCAGGATCCCGGCTACGGACAGGGCTCCGGGCTCCAGCCTGCCCCCCGTGGCGGTCAAGGCGCAGCCCAGGATATTCAGCAGCACGGCCAGGAGCTTCCGGGAGGTAAAGGGTTCCCGGAACAAAAGCACGGAGAAGAAAAGGGTAAAGACCGGCGCGGTATACAGCAGGACCGCGCCCACAGAGACCCCTACCATGGTCACCGCCCGGCTGTACATCATATTGAACAGGCCGTAGCATACGAGACCCTGGGCGGCGCAGAACAAAAGCTCCTTCCATTTGATCCGCAGGCTGCCCGGACCCGCTCCGGCAGCGCATAGAGGGAGATACAGGAGGAAGGCGCAGGCCATGCGCAGAAAGGCGGTCGTCTCCGGAGTGGATCCGTTGGCTTCCAGCTGCTTCACGAAGAGGCCGATGAATCCCCACAGGATGCCGGCCGCCAGGATAAACAGGTATCCGAGCCGTCCGTTTTCCCGGTCCTTCTTCATTCTCCCCCTCCTTATCTTATAAAAAACCCGCGCGCCGGAAAAAGCGCGCGGGCGATCATCGATCATTACGCACCGATCAGATGGAGCCTGCCCAGGATATTCATGACTTCCGGCATCACGTCGCTGCCCACCATTCTGCCCAGGCCGCCCTTGCTGAACGCCCGTTCCCCGAAGGAGACCACCTCGTCCCGGCGCACGTGGGGGGAACAGAAAAGGATGGGGACGGGATCCGCCGTATGGGCCTTCAGCTCGCAGGCGGTGGAGTGATCCGCCGTGACCACCAGAAGCACGTCCTCCGGCAGATCCAGGAGCTCCGCGGCAGCGGCGTCGCACTTCTCGATGAAATCCTTTTTCCCGGCCCAGTTCCCATCCTCCGCCAGGGAGTCCGTGGCCTTCACGTGGGTGAATACGAAGTCATAATCCCCCAGGGCCTTTTTCGCCGCGATGAACTTGGCCTTTACGTCGCTGTCCGGCAAGGCCGTGGCGCCCGGCACGTCGATCAGGTCCATGCCCAGGAAGGCGCCGATCCCCTTGTACAGGCCGCCTCCGGCGATGCAGCAGGCCTTGAGGCCGTATTTCTCCGCAAATTTCGGCAGGGTGGGATAGATGCCCGCTCCCCGGAGGAGCATGAAGTTCGCGGGGAACTCCCCCGCCGCCTTCCGCTTTGCGTTGGCTTCCATGGGATCCAGGATCTCATAGGCCCGGCGCATGAACTTGTTGATCACCTTCGCGGTGAAAGCCGCTTCGGGGCTGTCGTCCGCGGGTTTCACCTCCAGCACCGGCAGGCCTTCCGCATGGGGGTCCGCATCGGTGATATTGGCGGAAAGTCCCTTGCCCCGGAAGACCACGCCTGCCCGGTGGGCGGTGCCCGGCTTCACCAGCACCTGTATCCCGTCGATCTCCATCCCGTCCAGGGCGGCGGCGAATTCGTCCACCACCCGAATGCGCCCGGCCCGGCGGTCCAGAATATTCCAGTTCTCGTCCACGGTGCCGAAATTGCCCCGGAAGGCGATATCCCCCTTCTGCAGGGCGATCCCCAATCCGGCTACCTCTATGGGTCCCCGGCCGGTATAATATTGCTCCATGGGATAGCCGAAGATGGCCAGATGGGAAACATCGCTTCCCGGCCGGATCCCCCGGCCCAGAGCATTGGAAAGACCGCAGATGCTTTTTGCGGCAATGGCGTCGAAATTGGGCGTCGCGGCGGCCTCCAGGGGCGTCAGATCCCCCAGCTCCGGCACGGGCCGGTCCCCCAGACCGTCAAAAACGAGAAACAGAACTTTTTTCGCGACAGACATCGGCATATCGTCCTCCGTTTCCTCCGCCGCTCCCCGGCGGAAATCCTATTCAGCATAGTAACACCGTCCCGGACCGCCGTCAAGCGGAACGGCCCACGCCCTTTCCTTCCGATATCCGGCTCAAAGGGAATCTCGGAAACAGGCTGGCCGTTTCATGGGCTTCTGCCTTGCCGGGATCGGTCCGGTGTGCAAAAGTACTGCATGCAAACCCGGATCGGAAAAGGCCCCGACTCTTGTGAACAGGCCTCGGTCGATCGGCCCGATGGGAAGGGGGAAGCTCCTATGATCATGCGTTCCATCAAAATGCTGTTCGGCGGGATCCGTCTGACCTGGCCCAAGGCGATCATCGCCGCAATCCTGGCGGGGGTATTCACCGCAGCCATGGCGATCATCCCGGGGCTGCAGTACACGTCCTTCCACACCATAACCGTCACCTTCGAGGTATGGATCCTTTTCGGCATTCTGATCATCATGAACAGCAGCTCCAATCTGGATTCCGCTCTGAAGTGCTTCGTGTTTTTCTGATCAGCCAGCCCCTCGTCTGCCTGCCCCAGGTTCCCTTCGCCCGGCAGGGATGGGGGGTGTTTGGATACTATAAGCACTGGTTTATCTGGACCGTTCTCTGCCTGCCGGATCCCCCGTGTACAGCACGGAGATCCTGGGAAACGGCTGCGGTTGCCGCTTCGACGGTTCGTATTCGGTCTCTCTGGAAGACAGCCGCTGCGGCAGCGTTGAGATCCGGTATCCGGAGAGCAGCGAGGAGCAGATGATCCACGCCGATTTCCGCAGAGCGGGGCATACCACCCTGACGCCGGAATCGCCCTCCGGCGAAAAGACCCTGTATGATCTCATCATCGAGCTGGACCGCTGCACGATCACGAAGAAATAGCCCCGCTGACGACAAATCGAAAAAGAGCCGGGAACTTTTTCCCGGCTCTTTCGTCTATGATGGCAGAGATCATTCTGACAGGGAGACGGTTCCATGGGAAAACGGTTTTCCGCCGTAACGGCTGCGATCTTGTGCCTTGCGTTTCTCCTTCCCACGGTCTCCGCCCGGGCGGAAGAGAACGTACCCGCCACAGCCACCAACAACATGATCGTCGTGAGCAACGGCACCGAAGCGCCTGACGCCCATCCGGTCCATCCCGCCGTGTACAAGATCGGGGGTTCCAATTATTTCAAGCTCCGGGATCTGGCCATGCTTCTGAACGGAAGCGGCAGGCAGTTCTCGGTGGACTATGACGACGCTTCGAAATCGGTCTCCATTACCACAGGCGAACCCTATGCGGCGGTGGGCGGAGAGCTCACCGGCTCCGCTGCAGAGCGCTGCGGCGCGGCGGTCTCCAACGACGTCGTCCTCATCAACGGCGATCCCGCTGCCCTGACGGTCTACAAGATCGACGGAGCCAACTATTTCAAGCTCCGGGATCTGGGCAAAGCGCTGGATTTCCACGTGGGCTATGACGACGAATCCAAAATCGTGTATATCTCCGGCGCGAGGGGATACGAAGAAGAAAACCGTCCCGAAGGAGGCGCTCCGGCGCAGACGGACGCATCCGACCCCCATTGATCGCCCTCCGGCTCGGCAAAACTGAAAGATAACATTGGGCTCCTCACTCCTGCCCTTTGCTGTCAGAGCGCAGCCTGCTGCACCGCAGGCTGCGCTCTTTTTTCTCCCGTTATATTTGCGCATGCCGCATGATCAGAGGCCTGATCAGCCCTTTCCCAGCAGCGCCCGCATGACCTGCAGAAAGCTCCGATGATGCAGGGTCCTGGGGTCAAAACGGATCAGGTTGTACACCAGCTGCATCACCGCGCCGGCGCCGAAGGTGCTGATGAGGGTGCCGATCCCCACGGGTCCCCCCAGGAGCCAGCCGCATAGAAGCACCGCCGCCCACAGGAGGATCTCCACCACGCCGATGGGGATCTTCGGCAGCCGCTTCCCCAGTCCCACCAGCAGGGAATCCCGGGGGCCGCAGCCCTGCTGCGCCCGCATATAGATCCACATGCCCAGGGCCATGAACACAAACCCGATAAGCATCAGCAGGACGCCCAGCCAGAGCTGAGTATTCAGGGGAAAGGGATTCAGATCGCTGTACATCTGCACGAAATTCCCCGTGAGCAGGGCGTCGATCACGGTGCCGCAGCCGATGCGCTCCCGCAGGAGCAGGTCGATCCCCAGCACGACCAGGGCGATACAGGTCATGGCCAGGCCGTAATTCAGGGGGGTATGGGCGGCGATGCCCATGCCCAGGCAGTCCCACGGGGCCAGGCCGATATTGGCAAAGATGGTGAGGTGCACCCCGAAGGCGAACACCAACAGACCCAGGACGATCCGCAGCCACTCCAGGAGGATGGTTTTCTTTTCTGTCTTCACGTCGGCTTATCAATCCTTTTCTTATGTGTCCCTTCCCTCATACGCCGCAGGCGTATATCATTGAACGAAGTGCGATACCATACTTCGGGTATATCACCCGTTCCGCAGGAAACGGATATCACTGATAACCCCCCCTTTTGTTCAGAAGACAAAAGAGGGGGTTGTCATGGCGGAGAAGCCGGGATTTGAACCCGGGCGCGGCTCAACACCGCCTACTCCCTTAGCAGGGGAGCCCCTTCGGCCTCTTGGGTACTTCTCCAAAGCTTTCTGAGAATACCACATGTACCCTGCCTTGTCAAGACCGTTTCGCGCGGTTTTTCGTCTTCTCCCGCAGGGGAAAACGCTCTCCCAGGTGCTGCCGGAAGAAATCCTCCAGGGCCGTGAAATACCGCTCGCCCTCACAGAAGGCGCAGTCCCCGTGGCCCGCTTCCTCGCCGGTAAACAGAGCCTTGGGAGCCGGGGTATCCCGAAACGCCTGCTCCGTGGCGGCATAGGGGATCATGCCGTCCTTCTTCCCGTGGGCGAAGAACACGGGGATCCGCTCATTCTTTTTCAGAGCCTCCGCTCCGTCCAGACTGCCGGGGAACCGGCCCCAGAACAGGCGGGCATAGGCGCTCAGCATCAGCAGCAGCGGAAAGCCCCGCATACGCAGCCGATCCCGTACCATGTACCGGATCTGCCGTTTGGGGGAGAAAAAGGGGGAATCCAGCACCAGGGCCTTCACGTTATCCGGCAGGCCCCGGTCCAGGGCCCGGAGTACGGCGGCGGCTCCGAGTCCCATGCCGCCCAGGATCAGCCGCCCGTCCGGACCGGCAAGCTCCGACGCCAGCTCCGCCCAGCGCAGGCAATCCTCCCCTTCTTTGATCCCCAGGGTGCACCAATTCCCTCCGCTCTCCCCGTGGGCCCGCTCCACCGGCAGCAGGACGCTCCAGCCCTGGCGGATGGCCCAGCGGGCATGGAGGCAGAAATCGATCCAGGGACTCGAGCCATAGTCATGAAGGAGGAGCAGGACGGGCTTCTCCGGCGCTCCCCCGTGCCAGTAACCCGGCAGCGCGGCGCCGTCCCCGGCGGTGATCTTCTCCTCCTTCCAGTCCTGCTCCCGCAGCCATTTCGCCCCGGGAGTCACGATGGGGCTGTAGGCAAACCAGCGTGATGCCTGCATCGAGGCTTCGTCCGCCGGATCCACGGTCCCGGGCCGGTAAAGCGCCCGGCGGAAGAAAAGAAACGCCATGACCGACAACACCGCGAACAGGACCAGGATGAGGTAGAACAGCAGCATGGGGCGCACCTCCTAATTTTGTGCCTGGTCCATTCTAACCCCGGGGAGAAGAAGCGTCAATTCCCCAAACGCGGCTGACGCTGCTTTTTCACCCCCCGTGCGCCGGCATTGACCAGCAAGGCCCCCGCCCGTTCCGCCTCTTCATCCGAAACGCAAATGCGCAGGTCGGCCCCGCCGCTGCGATAAACGGGCAGGCCCAGGATATCCCCGGTAAACAGCACCCGGCTCCCCAGGGGTTCCCTTCCCTGACCCATTCCCGTGTGGGGCAGGCCCGCCGCTCCTCCCGGGTACAGGACGGAAGCCCGGAAGGGAGCGTCCCCCGGCAGGCTGTTCCGGGGGCCGGAATAATCCAGGGTGATGCCGGGGATCGCCCTGCGGAGTCTGGAGATCGCCAGCTCCGCCAGATCCACCTGATCAAAGCTGGCCTGAATGGTCGTCATAAGCCGCCTCCTGTTCATGGTATTCAGAGTTATTCTTCCCGAAAAACGGGGGAATTAACAGGCTGCTTCCGCTTTTTTCCCAGACGCCGTTTCGACGGACAATCCCCGCTCCAGCCTGTACAATACAGCCATGAGGGTCGTTTACCTGGATAGTCTGTTCTTCTTTGAGATGGCGTCGGACCTGACGCTGCTGTGGGCCGCGGGCAAGCTCTGCCAGGCCCGGCGGCGCAAGCTCCGTTTGTTGGCGGCTGCGGGTCTGGGAGCGGCCTACGCCCTGCTGTCTCTTCTCTGGCCCCCCGCCGCTTCCCTGCCGGGGAAGATCATCTCCCTGTCTGTCATGCTCCTGGCCGCCTACGGGCGGGAAAAGGGACTGTGGCGGCTCGGACTGGCCTTCCTTGCCCTGTGCGCCGTCTACGCCGGGGCAGCCTCCGCCGTGATCTGGACCGCAGGCCGCGCTTCCCTCCGCGCCCTGGTCTTTGCCCTGGGAATAAGCCTCGGGGTATGCGCGCTCCCCTTTCGGTTCAGTGGAAGACGGGGCGGCAAAGCGCAGCTGCGGCTGGTCTGCGGGGATCGGAGCGTGGAACTCACCGCCCTGCGGGATACCGGGAACCGGCTGCGGGAACCGCTCTCCGGCGCCCCTGCGCTGATCGCGGAGGAACGGGCTCTGCTGCCTCTGCTGGAACCGGAGCTGCGCTCCCGGCTCACCGCCACCGCCGGTCTCCCGGCGCCGGAACGGCTCATGGTCCTGGGTCCGGGCTTTCGCCTTCTGCCCTACCGTACGCTGGGGGAAAACGGCCTTCTTCTGGCCTTCCGGCCGGAACGGGTCTATGTGGACGGGACCCTCTGCCCCGATATCTGGGCCGCCCTCTGCCCCGGGCCTCTCCGGCCCGGAGACGGCTGCGCCGCTCTGCTGGGCGGCGACGAATAGAAAAGGAGCTGGTCATGGGATGTTTGCCGCAAATGAACTGCTGAAAAGGCTGCTGCGCCGGATCTGCCGCCTGCTGCCTCCGCCGGTCTTCTACATCGGCGGGAGCGACAGCCTGCCCCCGCCTCTGAGCCGGGAGGAGGAGGGAGAATGCATCCGCCGTCTGGCCGAGGGGGAGGAATCGGTGCGCACCGTCCTCATCGAGCGGAATCTTCGGCTGGTGGTCTACGTAGCCAAGCGGTTTGAAAGCTCCGGCGCCGGTCTGGAGGATCTGATCAGCATCGGCGCCATCGGGCTCATCAAGGCCATCAACACCTTCGACGCGGGAAAAAACATCAAGCTGGCCACCTATGCCTCCCGCTGCATCGAAAACGAGATCCTCATGTTTCTGCGGAAGAGCGCATCCCGGAAGGGCGAGATCAGTCTGGATGAGCCTCTGAATACAGACTGGGACGGCAATGAACTGCTGCTGGAGGACGTGCTGGGGACCCAGGAGGACCTGATCCTGCAGCCGCTTGAGGAGGAAGCGGAGCGCAGCATGCTCCGCCAGGCGGTGGATCGTCTGTCTCCCCGGGAGCGTCGGATCATCACCCTGCGGTACGGTCTCTATGGCTGCCGGGAGAAGACCCAGAAGGAGGTGGCGGACGACCTGGGCATTTCCCAGAGCTATATCTCCCGGCTGGAAAAGCGCATCCTCACCCGTCTGCGGCGGGATCTGGTCCGGGAAAACGCGATTTGACCTGCCAAGGGGGCTGTTCATTCGAACAGCCCCCTTGATTTACGCCGTCAATACCCCGTCCTTCATCCGCAGCACCAGGTCGGCGGTGTCCGCCACCTCCGGGTCATGGGTGACCACGATG
>JAEEGG010008856.1_pt1 | contig 22696 bp, 16 predicted proteins | sample 9134161 | NCBI WGS metagenome assembly JAEEGG01 (sample SAMN16246543, study PRJNA631951) | gut metagenome | biome: gut microbiome; feature: rumen; material: CR-attached | host: Bos | place: Iran: Karaj | collected 2018-10
ATGTCGCCAGAGCCCTTCAGCTCGATGCGGGTCTGTGCCACCTGCCGCTGGGTGACCTCCATATCGCCGGAGCCTACCAGTTCGACGTCGGTCTGCTGGGCGGTGAGCTGTCTCACCTTCACGTCGCCGGAGCCTACCTGCTGGATGTTGGCACGGTCGCAGATGACGTCGTTGAAGGTGATGTCGCCAGAGCCTTTCAGCCAGATGTCCAGGTTGTCGGTGTCCAGCAGTCCCTCGCAGACGAAGTCGCCAGAACCCCTCAGTTCGATGCCGAGGAAGTCGGGCGACGTGACATACACCGTCACACCGTCGCTGTCGGCTATGCCGAAGTTCACCACGGAGCCCTCGCCCTTCATCCTGACGACGAGGCAGTTGCCCCTGACGATGGTCTCCACGTCTTTGACGACGTCCTTAGGTGCCTCCACCCGCACGGAGAATGTGTCGCCCTGCCGGTACCTGACGTCCAACGACCCAAACTGCTCGATGCGCTCGAAGCCGGTCAGCTCGCGCTGCTCCTCGGCTACTGCCTTGTCGCCCACTCTGAATTTGATGTTTGCACATGATGCCACCAAGGCCATCATTGCCACTGCGAATACGATCTGTTTCATACCTTCTGAATTGTTGTTTTGCCTGTTAGACGTTGCCACGGCACAAAAAGTTGCAATGTCACGAAGTTTTTTTGCCACGGATTTTCTTTTTGCCACGGAAGAACACGGAGGGACACGGAGTTATGTAACGCACAAACAATCTATTCTGTGTCCATGTCACAAAAACCCGTGTCCCTCCGTGTACCGCCGTGGCAGCAAAAAAAAGCCCGTGTCACTCCGTGTACCGCCGTGGCAAAAAGAAAAAAACAGAAACATGACGGTTTGTCAAGAATAATGTGTAAATTTGCAGCCGCAAATCTACACATTATTATATATATAGCACATGAAGTACGCCATAATAGCAGCAGGAGAAGGCAGCCGACTGGCCGCCGAGGGCATCACGACACCCAAGCCACTGATACAGATACACGGAGAACTGCTGATTGACCGGCTGATACGCATCTTCATGCGGAACGATGCCGACGAGATCATCTGCATCTGCAACGACCATACCGCACAGGTAGCCAGCCACCTGGTACAGCTGCAGCGCGACGGACTGCAGGGCCGCCCTGTCCCCCTGCGCTTCGTGGTGAAGAGCACCCCGTCGTCGATGCACAGCTTCTTCGAGATCAGCCGCTACCTGACTGACGACCCCTTCATCATGACCACCGTCGACACCATTTTCCAGGAGGACGAGTTCGCCCGCTTCGTCGATGCCTTCCGCCAGTCGCAGGACGACGGACTGATGGGGGTCACCGAGTATGTCGACGACGAGCGTCCCCTGTACGTCGGCACCGACCACCGCCTGACCATCACCGAGTTCAGCGACACCCGTGGCGACTGCCGCTTCGTGTCAGGCGGCATCTACGGTCTGCAACCGTCAGCCATCTTCACACTCAGCAACTGCATTGCGCGCAGCGAGCACCACCTGCGCAACTTCCAGCGTGCCTTGTTGCGCGACCGTCGCCGCCTTGTGGCGTGGCCCTTCACCAAAGTCCTCGACATCGACCACGCCTCCGACATCCGCCAGGCCGAGGACTTCCTCTCCACAGCAGGCTGAGCAGTAATTTTACTACCACAGATTGCACGGATTAAACAGATTTTTCTCTGAGCACGGTTTCAACTATTCATCGATTATACCACAAACATGCTTTTGCTTACAGCATCCCTGTGTGCAGCCGATAAGTTGTCCACGTTGTTCAGGTTGTCTTCCGACTCAGCATCTTAGTCTTCTTAACCGAAACGGCGCGACGACCACTGACAGCCTTCGGCCTTTGCAGCACAGACAAGAAAAAACAAAGAAAACATTTTTACGCTCAGGCGGCTTTTCATGGGTGCCACAAAAAAATAAAGGCAAATTATTTGCACATTCGCTTTTTTTTCGTACCTTTGCACCCGTGTTTCGCAAGAAGCAGAGCGTTTTTATGCTCAAACAGGAACAAACGACAATTATCTACAAAACATTTTTATTAACAAACTAATTTTTATTATGTATTTTAAAAATCTACTTACTAAGTCGCTCCTTGTCGTGGCTATGCTGGGTGTGGGAGCAAGTAATTCGTGGGCCGTTGATTATCCGTATAACGTGGGTACCAGCACAAGTGATGTTTACGGAACCGCTTTTTCACCCGAATATACTTTAACGGGTAATGGCCAGGTTGAGATCACTTTTACTAATTATCGACAGACTGATGGTAACTATTGGAACAACTGGGTGCTAATGTGTGCAACCTCAGATGAAGTGAGTCCTACCGTAGATTTAACGAATAAGGTATTTACAGTACGTTCCGACTGGTATGACGATAAAGCAGGAAGTAATACGTCTTTCACTTCTGGCGCAGGCTATACCAATGCAGATTTTTGCACGTTCCAAAACGAAGCTACTGTAAACATTAGAATCACGCGTGTAGGAACTGTGGTAACGGTATTTACAACTGTTTCAAAGAACGAAGAAACCCGTTGGATGTCTTATTACAAGACAGGTGTTACTGCGGGAACTCTTAAATTTTATTTGACACAGCAACTTTCTTATTTAACAATTACATCAGAGCCAACCATTAACGAAAGAGAATCATCTCCAGTTTTCTCACAAGACTATGAAGGGGATGATGACGCCGCTACTGGTTGGACTATTAATGGTAAAAGTGGTTACACCCATTCTTTCACAAAAAAAACAGAGAGTACAAACCACTATGGACAGTTGTATTCTAATGTAAATGCTTCTCGCAATGCATATTGGAATTTCGGTACTGCCAGCAGTTTGTCTGACAACTGGAACCTTAGTTTTAAATTTAAAATAGGTACAATATCTGGCACCAATTTCTCGGTAATAGGCGATAATTCTACAATACCGGCCACTACAGCTAATACCTCAAATGTCTATTTAGGTTTGAACTATAATTCTACTAATGAGAATTTCGATGTGATTGTAGGAACTACGGACATAACAAGTCCAGTAGATCTTGCTACAGGAACGTGGTATACAGCAACAGTTTCTCTATTGGATGCAGATAAAGCATCATCCTATCTAAGTATCTCCATTACCGATGGAGCTAGCCTCAACTGGAGCACTACTCAGAAGGTTGATGGTGCAACGATTGGTGAACTGAAAGGTTTATTTGTATTGCATGGAAAAAATGGCACGATTAACTTTGATGATATTGTTGTTACTAAGAAAGTTAACTCTGGTAGTTGTGAAAATCCCACTATCGCTATTACTGATTTTGACGGAGATTCTCGTTCATTCACTCTTAGTTGTGTAACAGATGCTTCTACAATATACTGGTCAGAAACAGAGAAAGCTATTGGTGATGCAGGATGGACAGAATACACAGGCGAAGCATCCACAAGTGTTGCTACCATCTTTGCTTATGCCGCTACAGCAACAGCAAATTCTGCAGTAGTAGCTCTTGCCACAGAGGCTGGCTCTTCAATTCAACTGAACACTCCAACCATTCTGAGGACAGGTGCACAGACATATACTATTACTGCAAAAGCCACAGCAGCATACAATCAGACTGCCACCCAGACCATTCATTACACGATTAATGGAGGCGCTGAGCAGACGAGCAGTTCACCTGCCAACCTGACGAATGTTGATGGTGATATTGTGGCATGGACAACAGCCAGCAAATTTGCAGATTCAGAAGAAACCAGTATGACTTATGTCGCAGCTATTGCCACGACATGTGACGAGTGGTCGTATAACCTAAACAGCTATCCTTCTTCTAAATCATGTACGGCTATTGCAGATGCTATAGACGATAGCAAAACTATAGAAATTAGCGAAGTTACATACTATAATCTAAAAGGTATAGATTGTCCTAACTTGTATGTTTCCAATTCTTCAGTTTGGATGCTTCGCAATCAGGCTACAGCAGCATGGAAAGCTCAAAATTCTGGCACAGATGCCAAAATAGTGATTGCAAATGTTAAAACAACCGATGTTATTTCTTTCAGCATAGGTCTTGACAACGGCAAATCTTACGGAGTTACTGTAACAAACGCAACGCTCCAATATAGCTATAATAATTCAGAATATTTCTATGTTCCAACAGCTGACGGCAATGTGATTCTTACTATGCCATCACTAGCAGGTATGGCTATTAATACTATAAAGGTTAGTACAAATCTTTCAAACGTATCCGCCACCCTCGACAACGCAGGCTATGCCACCTTCGCCAGTGCCTATCCTCTTGACCTGACAACGGCTAACCTGCCTGCTGGTGTAACAGCTTACAAAGCTGTTGTGGTTGGCACAACTGCTAAGTTCACCGCTCTCAACCAGACAGTGCCTGCCAACACGGGCATCCTGCTGAAGGGTGAGGCCAGCACAAGCTATAATATCCCCGTTGTAGCCAGCGGCACTGAGGTTACGGATAATGAATTCCTCGTAAATGAAGCTGGAACAACCTTCGATGCAGCAGACGGCTACTACTACTTCGCAATGAAGAAGAATGAGGCCACACTGACCTTTGCAACCTTCGCTCCTAGCACACTGGCCTTCCCCGCAAACAAGGCATATCTGAAAGTAGCTCAGTCCAACTTCTCTGGCGGCGCACGTCTCAACGTTACGTTTGATGAGGGCGAAACGACAGGCGTTGAGGCAATTGAAAATTCACAATTGACAATTGACAATTCAGTCTACGACCTCCAGGGCCGCCGCGTGGCTACCCCGACTCGTGGTTTGTATATCGTGAACGGAAAGAAGGTTGTGATTAAGTGAGAGAAGAACCGAGCTTGCACGAGTTCTTCCAAACGTGAACGAGTTCGAGCAAAGCTCAAGGTAGTAATACGCTAAAGAACAGTTTAATCTACGGAGCATAGGAGTTAAGGGAGGGCTAACGCCATCAAAACAAAAAACTCCTATCCTCCATTACTCCGTAGACAAAAATAGAGAATTATAACATCCATAGAAAAAAAACAGAAGATTATGAAAAAGACATATATGGCTCCTGTAGTAGAGGAACAGAAGATAGAGATGCATCACATTATCTGTGTATCAGGCCAGTTAGACCCGAACCAGAGCATCACAGACCCCAGCGCAATAGGTTCGCGCAGTATCGGCGACATATTTGGCGACAGTGAATTCTAAAATCCATATTCTGTAGTCAACAACCTATAACTGTTGGCGGTCATCCATGAGGACGACCGCCAATATTTATATTACTGAACTTTCCCACCCCATTGTAACTTCAAAGTTATTATATATCACGAATTTGAGAATTTGAGAATTATATGTCAGGAAATATATTTGTTGAGAATTATTCGTAGCAGAGCGACTGTATTCTTAGAGATAAAGTCGGAAACGATTATCCATTTCTTTTCTAATTCCTTTTAATTCCCAGAAAATACAAATTCTCTAATTCTCTAATTCGTGATATAATAAAGGTGGGAAACTTGAATAATGTAACTACTCAGTCCCCTTATGACCATCGTTTTATGGAGATTAGGCAGTAATTGCAACTTGGTTAAATAATTCAAGTTTCTGAAGTGCTAATGTGCTTCTGTGAGAAGGCCTCTCAGCTCCGTGAGTGGCCTTCTCACGCTCGTGAGTGGGCTTCTCAGCCCCGTGAGTGGGCTTCTCAGCTCCGTGACTCGCCCACTCAGCTCCCAATTCTCGAGAGAATTCACCCGAATGTGGCCTCGTTACATTTCTCATTCCTCATTCCTCATTTCTCACTGCTCATTTCTCATTTCTCATTTGGCTCGCGCGCCCTCGCGCGCGTATAGTTGTCTCTTTCACTTTTTACCCCACACTTCCCTCACTTCCCACACCTTGACTTTATCTCATGTAACATGGGTTAGGTGTGGGAAGTGTGGGAAGTGTGGGGTCATTTTTTCTTTTCCCTACTAACGCGCGCGCGTAAGAAGCTTATGTTACACATACAAAAAAGAAACTTGAGAAACTTGAATTAAATAATCTCAAAAAGGCTTGACCATCATAGTCTGTCCACAAGCCCAAAGAAGTGTGCTAAAACCTATCAACAGCCTGGGTATCAGATAGCTGCATTGCTGATAAGGCTTTTACAGAAGGCCCTGAAAGACATCTGACATAGGGGGGTACACAGAAGCCTGTGCACTTCTGTATTGGCCTTATCTAGCTGATTTCCAAACCCTTAAATCATTGTCTGAGGGAATCCAAATCTTACGCCGGTCCATTGCAGAACAGATAAGCAAGCCACAGTACAAGAAAGTCACTCACGACCTGACGACTAAAACGTGGTGGTTAGTGGGTGTTGGCACCATTCTTATCTTCTGTATGTCCCTGCTGACAACCAAGATTTACAACCAGTCAAAAGAGATAGAGGAATTGGAGTTAGCGGGTTGGAAGTATCGCGCCTTACGTGCTACGCTGCCCGCCAACAACGCCAATGTAATATGGCTGGAGCGTAATGTCTGGGCAGGGAACAAGGACGGCATCCGCCATTGCCTGCAGTTCGTCGTCAACTTCGAGGACTCTGTCCGCCGCAGATACGAACTGAGTCAAAGGGCTGCAAGAAATGATAGTGCGGCAAAAATGTTGATAAGAGAATCTGAAGAAATCAGGAAACGACTAAAATAGCAGATTATTCTTTCTCCCTGTATTTTTGGGGTGTGAGGCCAGTGAGGCGCTTGAAATATTTCGAGAAGAAGGCAGGGCTCGCGAAACCAAGATCATAGGCAATGTCGACAACGCTCTTGTCGGTGTGAAGCAGTTCTACCTTAATGCGGGTAATGAGGGCACGGTCTATCCATTCCTTGGCGGTGACGCCGCTGGCCTGACGGATGACGGTGCCCAGATAGCGTTGCGTGAGGCAGATGCGCTGGGCATAGTAGTCGAGTTGACGGTGCTCGGTGCAATGCTGGTTCACTAACTCGATGAAGCGGTCGAAGATGGTCTGCTCGCGGCTGCGGCTCTGAGACATCAGGGCGGCTTCGCGGCGGTAGAGAACATCGTAATGGTGCATCAGTGCTGCCACGAGCGACGTGACCGTTGGGCGGTGGTAGTTCTTTTGATGTATGGCGTGCCAGATGGTGTCCATGATGTGGCGGGCGGTCTGGATGTCGGCCTCGCCGGGGTGCAGGAAGAAGTCGCGCTGGCTGCCATTATAGGCGGGTGGGAAGGCATCGGGCGCAAAGGGCATGGGAAAGTCGGCAAAGAGGGCCATGGCGAAGACTTCGAAGTCGGAGGAGAACCGTTTGGGATGGATGATGGTACCTGGGCCGAGATAGACCAGAGTGCCTGCAGTGACGTGCCAGTCGGTGAGGTTGACATTGATGTCGGCCTCACCTTTCAGCACAATGCCGAGGCGATGGTCATTGATGACGAAGGGTGGCTTCTGCTTAATGACAAACTGGAACACACGGCCGTCGCCATGCACGATGCCTAGTTCGTCGGAGAACCAAATGTGTTCACGTATCGCTTCAAAGTGGGGCATGAAGATGTCACGCATCCGTGACTTGTCCATCAATTGGGGTTGTCTCTTACTCATAATATACTTCTTTTTGCCGGCAAAGATAATGCTTTTTTATTAATTTAGGGTCATTTTTTACAGAAATCGAACAAAATGGAAATTTTTCCATTCCGAAAGATAGCGATAGTATGAAAAATACATCGTACTTTTGCAGCAGAATTTTAAAGCAAATGATTATGAGAAGATTGATTATTGTTCTTACGATGATGCCGATTATGGCACAGGCGCAGACGCTGGAGGAGTGCCAGCAGGCTGCAGAGCGGAACTATCCGCTGATTCAGCAGTATGACCTGATCAACAAGACAACAGAGCTAACGGTCAGTAATATCCAGAAGGGATGGCTGCCACAGGTGTCAGCATCAGCACAGGCCACTTATCAGAGCGACGTTGTGTCTTTCCCTGACGAGATGCAGGCATTGTATCAGCAGATGGGTATCAACATGAAAGGGCTGACGAAGGACCAGTACCGTGTGGGTATCGACGTGCAGCAGACGGTGTTCGACGGTGGTGCCATCCGCAGCCAGAAGGAGATAGCACGGGCGCAAGGACAGGTGCAGCAGGCTCAGAACGAGGTGAATATATATCAGGTTCGCCGTCGCGTGAACGAGATGTACTTCGCCATGTTGCTGATTGACGAACAGATGAAGCTGAATGCTGACTTGCAGGAGTTGCTGGCCGGCAACGAGCGGAAACTGGAGTCGATGAAGAAGAACGGCACGGCAGCCGAGAGCGACTGGCACTCCGTGAAGGCTGAACGGCTGAACGTGGTGCAGCAGATGACAAGTTTGCAGGCGCAGAGGCAGGTACTGGCTAGGATGTTCTCTACTTTCTGCGGGATAGAAGTAAAAGAGGCAACGAAGCCAAATTGTCAATTGTCAATTGTCAATGGTCAATCGAACAATCGTCCCGAGCTGAAGGCCATTGATGCCCAGTTGCGGCTGGCTGATGCTCAGGAGAAAGCCATCAATTCCGCGCTGATGCCTCGGTTGGGCGTGTTCGCACAAGGCTTCTACGGCTATCCCGGCTATAATATGTTCGAGGACATGATGAGCCGCAAATGGTCGCTTAACGGCATGATTGGCGCACGGCTGACGTGGAACATCGGAGCACTGTACACCCGTAAAAATGACAAGGCGAAAATACAGCTGCAACGTGACATGGCCGAGAACAGCCGAGACGTATTCCTGTTCAACAACAATCTGGAGCAGATACAGCAGAATGAAAACATAACCCGCTACCAGCGGCTAATGTCCGATGACGAGGAGATTATCCGTCTGCGCTCGTCAGTGCGCAAGGCGGCAGAGTCGAAACTCGCCCATGGCATCATTGACGTGAACGACCTGGTGAAGGAAATCAACAGCGAGAATCAGGCCCGCGTGCAGCAGACGGTACACGAAATAGAGATGCTGAAGGAAATATACGACCTGAAGTACACAACAAACAATTAATATTTCGACTACGAATTTAACGAATTACACGAATATGAAAGCAACGAGATTTATGTATGCAATGGGGCTGGTGATGCTGGCAAGTTGCGGAAACAACGAGAAAGATTACGACGCCACGGGAACATTCGAGGCCACAGAGACCACCGTGTCGGCAGAGCAGAGCGGAACGCTTCTGAAGTTTACTATCACCGAGGGCGACCGCGTAGAGCAGAATGCAGAGGTGGGACTGATAGACACCACCCAGACGTGGCTGAAGATTCAGCAGGCCCACGCCACCAAGGAGGTCTATCAAAGCCAGAAGCCCGACATGGAGAAGCAGATTGCCGCCACGCGACAGCAGTTGGCCAAGGCCCGCCAAGACCAGCAACGCTACAAAGAATTGGTGGCTGACGGGGCGGCTCCCACAAAGATGCTCGACGACGCCACCAATCAGGTAAAGGTGCTGGAGCGCCAGCTTGAGGCACAGATGTCGTCGCTCAGCACGAGCACTAATGCGCTGGGCAAGCAGATGGCAGCCACCGACGTTCAGGTGAGCCAGTTTCAAGACCAGTTGCGCAAGTGCCACATCTCGGCTCCCATCGCCGGCACCGTCTTGGAGAAGTATGCCGAGCAGGGCGAGTTCGTGGCTCCCGGCAAGCCGCTCTTCAAAATGGCCGACACCGAGCGGATGTTCATCCGCGCCTACGTCACTTCGGCACAACTGCAGCGCGTAAAAGTGGGTCAGCAGGCCAAGGTCTTTGCCGACTATGGCGACGGCCAGCGGAAGGAGTACGACGGCACGGTCGTGTGGATCAGCAGCAAGTCGGAGTTTACGCCCAAGACCATCCTCACCGACGACGAGCGGGCCGACCTTGTCTATGCTATAAAGGTAGCCATCAAGAACGACGGCTACGTCAAGATGGGCATGTACGGAGAAGTGAGATTCTAGTTCATAGTTGACTTTGTAGAAGTTACAAACAACATTCACAGTTATGACAGCGATTGAAGTAAACAATATCAGCAAGAGCTATGGTAAGGTGCGGGCACTTGATAGCGTTTCGTTCTCGGTCGAGAAGGGCGAGGTGTTCGGACTCATCGGGCCTGACGGAGCTGGCAAGACATCGATGTTCCGCATCTTGTGTACGCTGTTGTTGCCTAATGAAGGGACGGCAAAGGTGGACGGCTTCGATACCGTCAGCCAGATGAAGGACATTCGCCGTCGCGTGGGCTACATGCCGGGGCGGTTCTCGCTCTACCAGGACCTGACGGTGCGGGAGAATCTGGAGTTCTTCGCCACGCTCTTCGGTACGACGGTGGATGAGGGCTACGACAGCATCAAGGCCATCTACTCGCAGATAGAGCGGTTTGCTGACCGCAAGGCTGGGGCACTGTCGGGCGGCATGAAACAGAAGTTGGCGCTGTCGTGTGCATTGGTACATAGCCCGAGCGTACTGTTTCTTGACGAGCCGACGACGGGCGTTGACCCCGTAAGCCGCAAGGAGTTCTGGGAGATGCTCGCCACGCTGAAGGAGCGCGACATCACCATCGTGGCCTCTACGCCCTATCTCGACGAGGTGCGCTGCTGCGAACGTGTTGCGTTCCTGAGCGAGGGCAGGGTGCAGGGCATCGACACGCCAGAGGTTATCCTCGACAGGTTTAAGGACGTATTCAATCCACCGGGTATAAAACACAACAAGGCTTCTGAATTTAAGTCAGAAAACGTCATTGAGGTAGAGCACCTGGTCAAGGCTTTCGGTTCGTTCCATGCCGTCGATGACATCACTTTCAGCGTGAAGCGGGGCGAGATATTCGGGTTCCTTGGTGCCAACGGTGCGGGCAAGACAACGGCCATGCACATGTTGACGGGACTGAACCAGCCCACCAGCGGCACAGGACGAGTGGCTGGCTACGACATCCGCACAGAGCATGAGCAAATCAAGAAGCACATCGGGTATATGTCGCAGAAGTTCTCACTCTATGAGGACTTGACTGTGGCCGAGAATATTCGGCTCTTCGCTGGCATCTACGGGGTGAAAAGTGAAGAGATAAGAGTGAAGAGTGAAGAATTGCTGCGCCGTCTGAAGTTTGAGAGTCATGCCAACGACCTTGTAGGTTCGCTGCCCTTGGGATGGAAGCAGAAACTGGCCTTCTCGGTCTCTATTTTCCATGAACCTGCCATCGTGTTCCTCGACGAGCCGACGGGAGGCGTTGACCCTGCCACGCGCCGCCAGTTCTGGGAACTGATCTACGATGCAGCCCGTCGTGGCATCACCGTATTCGTGACCACCCACTACATGGACGAGGCCGAATACTGCGACCGCATCTCGATTATGGTGGACGGGAAAATCAGCGCAATGGGTACGCCCGACGAACTCAAGGCACAGTTCCACCAACCCGACATGGACCATGTGTTTACTTATCTGGCAAGACAAGCAAAAAGAGGAGATTAGGATATGAAACAGTTTATATCATTTGTCATCAAGGAGGCCCGCCATATTCTGCGCGACAAGCGCACGATGCTCATCCTCTTCGGCATGCCGACGGTGATGATGCTCATCTTCGGCTTTGCCATCACCACCGACGTGAAGAACGTGCGACTGGTGGCCGTCACCTCGCAGATGGACCACGAGACACAGGCCGCCTGCGACCGTCTCGCTGCCTCGGAGTATTTCACGCTGACAGCCAAAGTGCCCACACCTCGGGAGGCCGAACTGCTCATCCGAAGCCAGAAGGCCGACCTCGCCGTGGTGTTTGGGAAGAACTTTGCCAGCAAACACACGGGCATCCAGTTTATTGTCGATGGTGCCGACCCCAACATGGCACAGCAGTGGACGAACTATGCCATGGGTGTCATCTCGAATATGCAGGGATCGCTGGTGAACACCAAAATGTTGTACAACCCGCAGATGAAGTCGGCCTACAACTTCGTGCCAGCCATCATGGGTATGCTGCTGATGCTTATCTGCGCCATGATGACTTCGATTTCCATTGTCCGCGAGAAGGAGAAGGGCACGATGGAAGTACTTCTGGTTTCGCCCGTGCGTCCGCTGATGATCATCGTGGCCAAGGCAGTCCCTTATCTGGTGCTTGCCTTCGTCATCCTCGTCGTCATCCTGCTCATGTCTCGCTATGTGCTGATGGTGCCGCTGGCAGGTAGCATCTTCTGGATTGCTGCTGTCAGTACGCTCTACATCCTGCTGGCTCTCTCGCTTGGCCTGCTCATCTCCAACATTGCAAAGAGCCAGCTGGTGGCCCTGCTGGCCTCGGCCATGCTACTCTTGATGCCTATCGTGATGCTCTCGGGCATGATGTTCCCCGTAGAGTCGATGCCGACGATACTGCAATGGGTGTCGGCCATCATTCCGCCCCGCTACTACATCGAGGCCATGCGCAAACTGATGATTATGGGCGTGGGCATTGGCGACGTGATGCGCGAGGTGGGCATCCTGCTCGGCATGACCGTCGTGCTGCTGACCGTTGCCCTGAAGAAGTTTAACACCCGTTTAGAATAACCGCTTATGACACTCAGATTTCTTATACAAAAGGAGTTCCTGCAGATACGCCGCAACTCGTTTCTGCCTAAACTCATACTGTTTTTCCCGGTCATGATTATGTGCGTCATGCCGTGGGTGATGAACATGGAGGTAAAGAACATCCGTGTGCAAGTGGTCGATAATGACCGCTCCACGCAGTCGCAGCAACTCCTCCACAGCATCGAGGCCTCGCGCTACTTCATCTTCGGAGGCCAACAGCCGTCCTATCAGGCTGCACTGAAGGAGATTGAAACTGGTAAGACTGATGTCGCACTGGTCATCCCGCAGCATTACAGCCGAGACCTGACCAAGGGTGATATGACGCAGGTGCTCATCGCTGCCAATGCCGTCAACGGCACGAAAGGGTCGATGGGCGGTGCCTATCTGTCGCAAATCGTGACCGCAAACGCCAGTCCTAACACGGCTGCCATACAGTCAAAGTTGTCGTCGCTCTTCCTCTACAACAAGCACCTCAACTACAAAGTCTTCATGATTCCCGCCCTCTTGGCCGTAGTGATGATGCTGATGTGCGGTTTCCTGCCCGCCCTGAACATTGTGGGCGAGAAGGAGTCGGGCACCATCGAGCAAATCAACGTCACGCCCGTATCGAAGTGGTCGTTCATCCTCGCCAAGCTCATTCCTTACTGGCTAATAGCCCTGTTTGCTGTCACCGTGTGCCTGCTGCTCTCGTGGGCCGTCTATGGCATCACCTGCCAAGGACCGCTGTGGCTCGTCTATGTGCTGGCCATGCTGCTGGCCTTGTTCTTCTCGTCGTTCGGACTCATCATCTCCAACTACTCCGACACTATGCAGCAGGCCGTCTTCGTCATGTGGTTCTTCATCGTCTGCATCATGCTGCTTAGCGGTCTGTTCACCCCCACGCGCTCCATGCCCTCGTGGGCCTACGCCACAACCTACGTCAATCCTATGAGTTATTTCATCGAGGCCGTGCGCACTGTCTTCGTCCGTGGCGGCACCATTATGAGCGTCTGGCGTCAGATATTGGCTCTTGGCAGCATCAGCCTCCTGATGAGCGTCTGGGCGGTATTGAGCTACAAGAAGAATAACTGATTATACAGAAATTGTAGTAATAATAAGATAACGTGATAACTCCACAAAAAGTTTAAAAGTTTGGTAATCTCAGAAAAATAGAATACCTTTGCACCCGACAGAGTCATAAAAACGGCTGGTGACTCATTGTCGGGTGTTCATTGAATGCAAATCATAGCAGAATGTAGAATTGAGAACGGTCTCCAAAGGTAACCCCGTTTTTCCTCAATTCTCCAGACTGCCTTTATACAAAGAAATCCTGCAAATTCTTACAAAGTTACGAAAAAACGAGAGAAAAACAAAGGAAAACCCAAAAAATTAGTACCTTTGCACACAAAACATCAAATTCATACGTTTCAATGAACAAGGTAGTATTGATAACTGGCGCAACAAGCGGAATAGGACTGGCTTGTGCAAGAAAGTTCGCTGACAATGGCGACCGGCTGATACTGACAGGAAGGAACGAAGGCCGTCTGGCAGCTATCAGGAAGGAACTGACGGACAAGGGTTCCGACGTGTTGACCCTGTCCTTCGACGTGAGAGACCGCGCGAAGGCCTCGGAAATTATCAAGACGCTGCCTGCAGGATGGCGGGAGATTGACGTACTGGTAAACAATGCAGGACTGGCCCTTGGACTGGAGCCAGAGTATGAGGGCAGTCCCGACGACTGGGAGACCATGATCGACACAAACGTCAAGGGCCTGCTGAACATGACACGCCTCGTCGTGCCGGGCATGGTGCGGCGCAATCGCGGCCACATTATCAACATAGGCTCCGTGGCAGGCGATGCTGCATACGCCGGCGGCAACGTATACTGTGCCACCAAGGCAGCGGTAAAGGCCCTCTCCGACGGGTTGCGCATAGACGTGGCCGACACCGCCATCCGGGTGACCAACCTGAAGCCCGGCCTTGTAGAGACCAACTTCAGCCGTGTCCGCTTTCATGGCGACAACGACCGCGCCGCTAATGTCTACAGGGGCATCCAGCCTCTGATGGGTGACGACATCGCCGACGTCGCCGTTTATGCCGCCAATGCGCCTGAACATGTGCAGATAGCCGAGGTGCTGATACTGGCCACCCACCAGGCCAGCGGCAGCGTGATAGTCAGAAGGCAGCCGTAACCGGCATTCCGGGAAGTCGCCTAAACGCCGAAGAAGATGAAGACAGAGGTTAACCCGCAAGAGACGAGCCGCGCCGAGGCATTCAGCATGTGGATGTCGTCGCCCCAGCCGATGGTGACATTGGTGAAGACCTTTGACGTCAGCCGCCTGCGGAAAGTGAGCAGGAAGACGGGCGTCAAGTTTACCGCGCTGATGTGTTGGTGCATCTGCAAGTCGGCCAGCAGCATCGAAGAATTCTTCCTCCTGCCAGTACCGGGCCATTTGTACCGTTTCGACAAGCTGGCCGTCAACGTCATCGTGCCGAACGCCAAGGGAGGAATCACCCTGTGTGACGTGCCTTATTCCGACAATCTCCGTCAGTTCAGTGCCGACTATTTTGAGGTGACGCGCCAGGCAGCGGAGACATGCAGGAGTTCGTCGGTAGCCGATGCCATGATTATAGGCACATCGGCACTGCCGCACACGGAGCTGGACAGCATCGTCAACCAGTATTCCGACCGTTGGAACAACCCGTTTCTGGCGTGGGGCAGGTATCGCAGGGGCTGGTTCAAGACCACGCTGCCCGTCAGCCTCCATTTCCACCATGCACAGATGGATGGCACCCATGCCTGCCGCTTCCTGAATAACCTGCAGGACGAGATGAACAAGGTGTGACAGACAAGACAAGATACAAGTGACTACGAGCCGAAAAAAATAATTGCAAAAGCATAACTCATGAACATCGTCAATACATCAAAGAAGATGCTTGCCGTGATGCTGGTTACCATTGTCAGCATTCAGGCATCAGCACAGGGACCTCGCAGGGAGAGTTTCCCTGAAGGGTCTTACTCCCCAGTGACCAACATCAACCGCAGCGGTTATCCGCGAGTATTGTCAGACAATAGCGTGATGTTCCGTGTGAACGCACCGCAGGCCCAGCAGGTTCAGGTCGATTTGTGTGGTACGAAGTATGACATGCAGAAGGGCGAGGGCGGCACATGGACGGTGACCACAAAACCGCAGGTGCCAGGATTCCATTACTATTCGCTGGTGATTGACGGTGTGTCGGTTGCTGACCCTGCCAGTCAGACCTTCTTCGGATGCAGCCGCTGGTCAAGTGCCATCGAGATTCAGGAGGCGGGCATGGACGACTTTGAGGTGCAGAACGTGAAGCACGGTGAGGTGCGCACGGTCTATTACTACTCGAAGGTAGAGGAGGCGTGGCGTCCGCTGATGATCTATACCCCTGCCAATTATGAGAATGTGAAGGCTCCGCTCCCTGTCGTCTATATCCAGCATGGCGGTGGAGAGAACCATCGCGGATGGATGGAACAGGGGCGCACGGCACAGATGATGGACAACCTGATTGCCCAAAACAAGGCCAGGCCGATGGTTATCGTCAGCTCGAACAGCAACGTCAGGTCGCGTAATGGCGGCTTTGGCGGTGGCTACAGTTGGGAGGGCATGCAGGCTTTCCGCAGTGAACTCATAGACAACATCATTCCGTTCGTGGAGGCCAACTATAAGGTACGTAAAGACCGCAAGGGCCGTGCCATGTGTGGACTGTCGATGGGTGGTGGCCAGTCGTTCTATATTGGTTTGCGCGATCCGGAGGTGTTTGCCAACGTCGGCGTTTTCTCAACGGGCATGTTCGGTGGCATTCGTGGCGCATCCAACTTCGATCTGGAGAAAGAAGTGCCAGGCATGTTGACAGACCCGCATACCTTCAACAAGCAGTTCGATGTGTTCTTCGTAACGTGTGGCGAGCAAGACCCACGCATTGAGTATACGCGCAACATCGTGCAGAAGATGCGCAACGGCAAGGTATCGGTGCGTTTCAACTCCTATCCCGGCGACCACGAATGGCAGGTGTGGCGCAAGTCGCTCCATGATTTCGTACAGTATCTGTTCATATCATCAAAGTAGGAAGTATTACCATCAAAATGATTGCCCACTTCGACTCCGTGATTATTAGAAAAAAGATTTGTTTGTTTTTTGCCTCCACTGCCTCCACTAAACATTAAACTTCTTGATATTCAACGTATTGTACAAGTGGAAGGAGATATGGAAGGTGGAAGCAGAATCCCAAGATTATAGCACCTTTTTCGCGTTTTAACATATTTATACAAAATCCCGCCATAATCCCAGCGTGCGGGACTTTTGTCCCACGGCGTGGGAATAAAATCCCGCCGCAAGTGAGAAAAGTCCCGCACGTAGTGAGAAAAGTCCCGCTGTAGTTGCAAAAGTACAAGTAATAGTTGGAACGGCCAAAGGATTCTATCACTTTCTTATTTCGCAGGACTGATTTCATTCAAGTTTCATTCAAATGAAACATGTACTCGGAAAATGTCTTTCCCTTTTACGCGCGAAAATTTCGTTTTTACACTGGGAGTGTGTGTTTTCTCAACAATTATTCGTAAATTTGCATGGGCTTTTCAATGTATAAGTATGCATGAGTATCAGAAAATAGTGTCAAGGCGTTATGTGTTGCTCGGCATCATCGTGGCGCTGATCATGGTCTATCCTAACCTGGTGTACATCCCGTGGCACATGGAGTGGCCGTGTGTGCAGCAGCACCTGTGGCTCTACTGGAGCTTCCACGTGTTCCGCTTCTGCTACTTCGCCCTGTTCTTTGTGCTGGCCTACCGGCTGAACACGGTGGGGAAATGGAGCCTGGGAATACGCTTGGCGGTGAGCTTCGGCGTGTCGATAGTGGCCTATGGCGTGTTTGCGCTGATCAGTCACTCGCTGTCGGAGTACGGCGTGTACGACAAAATCGGTACGATGCTCACCCTGAAGTTCGTGGCCCTGTACGGACTCGGTGCAGCCACAGGCCACATCGCGCTGCTGAAGGACGAGCAGGACCGCATGGCTACTGAGGTGGAGCAACTGCGTGCAGAGAACCTGCAGAGCCAGTATGCCGCGCTGGCAGGGCAGATCAACCCGCACTTCTTCTTCAACTCGCTGAGTGGCATTTCGTCACTGATCCGGGGCGGTGACAACAAACGCACCTTGGAGTATATTGACGAGCTGGCCGACATGTTCCGCTATACGCTGCAGAGCAGCGACAAGGGGATGGTGCCGCTGGCCGACGAGCTGTCCTTTGCCGAGTCGTTCCGCTATGTATTAGAGGTGAGGTATGCCGGCAAGCTGAACTTTGACATCCAGATAGACAATCCACATAAAAATCAATATATGCTCCCCGTGCTCACCCTATTACCGGTGATTGAGAACGTCATCGTACATAACTGCATCGACTCGGTCCATACGATGACCATCTCGATCACCATCAACGAGCACGGGGAATTGGCGGTCAGCAACCCCGTGTACCCCAAGCAGCTGCCGCCCGCGACTACTGGCACGGGACTGAGGAACCTGGCCAACCGCCTAGAGCTGATGTCGGGCAGAAAACTGCGGACAACGAACGAAAACGGTCGTTTCACGGTATTTATACCGCTTGGATAATGCATAATGCTTAATGTTCAATGTTCAATGTTCAATGTTCAATGTTCAATGTTCAATGTTCAATGTTCAATGTTCAATGGTCAATGGTCAATGGTCAATGGTCAATGGTCAATGGTTAATGTTCAATGGTTAAATTTTTATGCGAGTACTGATAGTTGAAGACGAGACATCGTCGTACGAGAACCTCTTGGGGATACTGAGGGAGGTGGCGCCCGACACGGTAGTGGTGGGCAACACGGAGAGCGTGGCCGAGACTGTGCGCTGGCTTGACGACAACATGCGTCCAGACCTCATTTTCATGGACATCCACCTCTCTGACGGTTCTGCCTTCTCCATATTCAGCCAGACAGAAGTCAAGGTTCCCATTGTCTTCACCACTGCATACGACCAATATGCCCTTGATGCTTTCCGCGTCAACAGCATCGACTATCTGCTGAAGCCCATCAAGGCTAAGGATGTGCGACGGGCCATCGAAAAATTCAAACTGCTGAGTCATCTCGATCTCGTCGCCTACCTTAGCCGAATGGGGACTTTGGCTACTGAGCCCCGCTGGCAAAGCCGCCTGCTCGTGCCTCACCGCGACCAGCTTGTGCCAATACATGTGGCCGACATCTCCTACATCTATTCTACGGACAAGAACACTTCCATTGGCCTGAGAACAGGTACACAACTGACCTATCACAAGTCGCTCGACTCCATCCTGTCGACACTCGACCCCCGTCAGTTCTTCCGCGCCAACAAGCAGTTTGCCGTCAACCGCGACTGTGTCGACAAGATTACCGTATGGTACGACAGCCGCCTGCTGATAACACTAAACACCCCTACCCCAGAACGCCTCTTCGTCAGCAAGAACCGTGCTGCCGAGTTCAAGCAATGGATGGCGGGAAACGTTGAACATTGAACATTAAGCATTAAGAATTAAGCATTGAACATTAAGCATCGATATGAAGAGAAAACTGTCGATATTCGCAATGATAATGGTGCTATGCCTCGTGGCCATCCACGCGGCGGCACAAGACGAAAACAGACGGCTGACCATCAGCGGCCAGCTGATAGACGCTGACCTGAAAGAGCCGATGGTGCAGGCCACCATCCAGCTATTCACCTCGACGGACAGCACGTTCGTGGGAGGTACGGTGAGCAACGAGCACGGCACGTTCTCAGTGGAAGCACCCTCGAACGGCACGTTCAAGCTGAGAATATCCTCCGTAGGCTACCAGACCATCGAGCGCGAGGTGACGCTACGACGCTACCAGGGACAGGACTTAGGGACGCTGCTAATGTCGACGGATGCCGTCGTGCTAAAGGAAACTGTGGTGACAGGACGCGCCGCACAGGTCATAGCGAAGAAGGACACGCTGGTCTACAACCCTGAAGCCTACCGCACCCCAGAGGGGTCGCCCATCGAGGAACTCATCAAGCGCATGCCTGGCGCGGAAGTCGACGAGGACGGCAACATCACCATCAACGGCAAACAGATAAAGAAAATCCTGCTCGACGGCAAGGAGTTCATGCTCGGCGACACGGAGGCGGCGCTGAAGAACCTGCCAGTGAGCATCATCCAGAACGTGAAGTTCTACGACCAGCAGAGCGACCAGGCACGTATCACGGGCATCGAGGACGGCGAGAGGGAAACGGTGCTCGACTTCACCATCAAACGGGGCATGAACCGTGGATACATGACCAACCTCGACATCGCCGGAGGCACGGAGCACCGCTATGCCTCGCGCGGCATGGGCAGCAGCTTTACGGACAAGACACGCATCATGCTCGTCGGCAACTTCAACAACAAGGACGAGAATGCCGGCTGGTGGAACAGACGAGGGCTGAACTCGCGGAAGATGCTGGGTACGAACCTGAACTACGACGACGGCAAGAAGCTGAAACTGGACGCGAACATCCGATGGAACCACCGAGGCGGCGACAACGTGAACGAGGTGACGAGCGAGAACTTCTACAGCCAGGACTACCGCACATTCTCGAACAACAACTCGAAGAGCCTCACACGCAGCAATAACTGGTGGGGAAACGTGAGAATGGAGTGGAAGCCCGACACGCTGACAAACATCCTGCTGCGTGCCAACGGTAACACTGGCACCAACGACGGCATAAGCACCTCAGTGGCCGCCACGTTCTCCGAGGATCCGTACCTGTATACCCCTGACCCGCTTTCCAACGAAGGCATTGCCACGATGGTGGGACGCGGCCAGGCGGTGAACCATAACTTGCAGTCGAGCCTCTCGTACGGTGAGAACCGCAACTTCTGGTCGATGCTGCAGTTCTACAGACGACTGAATCCACGCGGCCGCAACGTCATGCTGCGCTTAGAAGCCAGTGCGGGCAAGAACGAACAGCGCAACACGTCGAACAACGAGGTGCAGCTGTTTCAGGTAAAGAACGAGGCAGGGCAGGACTCTACCTACTTCACCGCCCGCTACAACACCACGCCCACTAAAAACAGCGGCTACGTGGCCAGCGTCACCTACAGCGAGCCGCTCTGGAAGGGCGCACACCTGCAGGCCAGCTACGAGATGCGCTACAGCCGCAACAAGAGCGACCGCCAGACCTACGACTTCAGCCACATGGCACAGAACCCCTTCTCAGGCATCGTGCCAGAGTACCGTGACTGGAATCCGTGGCTGGGCGGTACCCCCCTGTTGTCCAACGAACAACTGGACAATTTCCTCGACCGCTCGCTCAGCCGCTATTCTGAATACAAGAACTATACGCATAATCTCCGGCTGATGCTGCGCTACAAACAGGAGAAATACGACTACAACATCGGCATCCTCGTGCAGCCACAGCACTCAAACTACATCCAGGACTATCGCGGCATCTACGTCGATACCGTGCGAAACGTGACCAACCTGACACCGACCTTCGAGTTCCACTACAACTTCAGCGACCAGAGCAGCCTGCGCCTGCAGTACCGAGGTGACACGCAGCAGCCTGACATCACCCAGCTACTCGACATCACCGACGACTCGAATCCGCTTTACATCACCCAGGGAAACCCAGGACTGAAGCCGTCTTTCACTAACTCGCTGAACCTATACTACAACAACTATATCACACGCTACAAGCGGAGCATCGTCGTCTATGCCAACTACCGCCACATACGTAACTCCATATCCAATCTTGTGCGCTACAACGCTGAGACGGGTGGAAGCATCTCACGGCCAGAGAACATCAACGGCAACTGGAACCTGAACGGAGGGTTTACCTTCAACACCGCCCTCGACTCTACGGCTCACTGGAACATCGGAACCGATACCCGCGCCCGCTATAACCACTATGTAAGCTACGTTGCACAGGCCAAGGCCGATGCAAAGAAGAATACTACCCGGTCGTTCAACATCTCGGAGCGACTGAACATCAGCTACCGCAATGACTGGCTGGAGATTACGCTCGACGGATGGTGCAACTACCAGCATACCCGCAACGAGCTGCAACCAACGGCGAATCTCGACACTTGGCAGTTTAACTACGGAGGACAGTTCCTTGTACGCCTGCCACTGGGCTTTGAGGTCAGCAGCAACATTCACGAGCGCAGCCGCAGAGGCTACAATGACCCGTCATCGAACACCAACGAACTGCTGTGGAACGGACAGATTTCAAAGACGTTCCTCAGCGACAAGTCACTTATCGTCGCCCTCAACTTCTACGACCTGCTGGGCCAGCAGAGCAACTATGAGCGATGGGTGAACGCTACAGGACGCACCGACACCCGCTACAACAGCATCAATTCGTATGCCATGCTACACGTGCGCTACCGACTGAATATGTTCGGAGGCAAGAAAGATACGCAGGGAAGGTATGACAAGAAGTGGGGAAACCGTGACCAAAGACGATAATTGTAAAAGAAAAGACTTTTTCCTTTGCATTTTGCTCACAAATTTGTATCTTTGCAAACATATTGGATTATCAAGACTAAAAATATGAAGGACTTTAATTATTTTGCACCGACTGAGGTGGTTTTCGGCAAGGAGTCAGAAGAACAGGTGGCTCAACTGGTGAAGAAATATGGCGGCACAAAGGTGCTGGTACATTATGGCGGCAAGAGTGCTGTACGCTCAGGGCTGCTCGACAAGATCTGCGGTCTGCTGCGCGATGGCGGAGTGGAGTTCGTGACGTTGGGCGATGTGGTACCCAATCCACGTCTCTCACTGGCCAAGGAAGGCATTGACCTGTGCCGCAAGGAAGGCGTAGACTTCATCCTGGCGGTGGGCGGCGGCAGCGTCATCGACTCGTCCAAGTGCATCGCATACGGAGCCTGCTTCGAGGGCGATGTGTGGGATATCTATTTGGGCAAGGCTGAACCCACGACGATGCTGCCCGTAGCCTCAGTACTCACCATCCCTGCTGCTGGTAGCGAGATGAGTGAGGCGAGCGTCATCACCAACGAGGACGGCGATGTGAAATTGGGCTACTCGAACAACATGTCGCGCCCCAAGTTCGCCATCATGAATCCATGCCGCACCTTTACCCTACCCCCTTACCAGACGGCAGCCGGCGTTACGGATATGATGATGCACACGATGGAGCGCTACTTCACCAAGGACGATGACATGGACCTGA
>JAEEGG010008858.1_pt1 | contig 22688 bp, 20 predicted proteins | sample 9134161 | NCBI WGS metagenome assembly JAEEGG01 (sample SAMN16246543, study PRJNA631951) | gut metagenome | biome: gut microbiome; feature: rumen; material: CR-attached | host: Bos | place: Iran: Karaj | collected 2018-10
CAAGACGATAAAACTCCTGCGCCCAATTTCCGTTTCTTAGCGTAATGGGGATATGATTCTTTATTACGTAGTTATACACGTCTATACAGCGAGGGTCAAAGAAGTTGTTCTTTCTCACTTCTATCTTATCTGCGTCCTTAATCTTCGTGAACAACTTTCTTGCAAACACCACATCCCTGTGCACCAAGAACCAATACGGCTTTTTCAACTCTATAGCTCTTTTGATTTCTTCAAACGTAATATTCTTGTCCCCGATGTTCCCAGTTCCGTAATAAGGTCTGATAATCCCAAGGAACAAGTCACACTCATCTACAGCATTCAGACAGTTCTCCAGATTCGACAGTTTGGGATTAACCTTGATAGTCCCGACATGCGAATTCAGAACCTCATACCCAAGAGTCTGTAGCAATGCCACAATCTGATACAACTCGTTCTCAAAGCCATATACAGTTGAGCCAACCATTATCTTTATCTTTCTATCCATATTTCATACATTTTGATTACGGCATCAGCAGACCCCTATATTCAAGGTCATGCTTCATTGCTTCTTCTGTTTGATGAATCTCTATGTCGATTTGTTTCAAGCGATTTTCTTTTTCTGCATTGGTGTGCTTGTTGTCTTGAAGCACACTCAGTTTCATTTTTGCCTTAACACATTCCAACCCATTATGAATGGCAGACACACTCACAGGGGCATTAGAGTTGAATAGATGAACCCAACTTTGTCCTGTAAGCAGGTTTCCCCACTTTTCGTATTTCTGAATGTCATTTAGACATTGCTCTATTCTGCTGTCATTTATCTGCTCCATATTTTACCTCTTTATTTAATCCTTTTTGACAATACATTAACAATATCTTCGTTTGTTACATATCTATATATTTGCGGAGGTTGGAAATTGGGATCAACTCTCCTCAATTCTTCCAATCCAATCGGCATTACAGATTTAATCATATCAAATTCTATGCCAATAGCTTTGTGATAGCCATCATAATAAGATAAATAGCTCTGTTCATTAATACCCAAACGATTTGAGTAGCTTTCCCATAAGCACTTAGGGGTACATTCTATTATTGTCTTTACCTTTCCAAAGCCAAGTACCGCCTTAACTGGGGCAGATGCATATATGATGACATAATCCCCAGGCTGGACGTTGGGCTTCATCTTTCTCAGTTCAATATCCTTTTTACCAGAAATAAGTTTATTTGCATATTCTGGTTTGACTGCAATAAATAGATATTTATGTTTTATTTTTGTTCTTTCCATTTCCCTAATTGATAAAGATGAAAATATATAGTGTCGTTTATCTCAACAGGAGAAGCAAAAGTATTTCTTTTGCGTCCATTAGAAATAAAGATTTCTTGAATTTTAGCAAATGGAATAGGATATTCAAAAACCTCTGTATGAGAAAATTTCAATGCCCTGATATCTGTATTAATATCACCACCGCACAATTTATAAATGTCTTTCCATTCATAAATACCATATCGTCTATTAACATGGAAAAGATCCTTCGGTTTTCCTGTCATAACCTCTGTAAGATATGAAGAAGCTACAATTGATTTCGCATGAGAATAACGTACGTCTTTCCCGCTTACATACCATAATATTCGGGCAGGGTACTTTTCTGTAATAGGTTTCGTGTGACGATAATAGACATTCTCAAAACTCCATAACTTTTCAGGATTAGCACCAAACAAATCCTCGCCAGCAATAGTCAAATCAAACAACTGTCCAGCCCAATACGGCATTATTGGCACAATATATGTAGGAATATTCAATCCTTTTATCTTTAATGGGAACAGTTTCCTTTCTACTGCCAATAGCAGTCTGTCGTTTTGTGCAACTGTTACAGATGGGTATGATTGTTGGATTATGCCAAAAACATCTTCTTTGGCAACAATAATGTTATAGACAAACTTCACATAAAGATTTTTCTGCAGAACAAATCCAAATTTGTCTAAGATTTCCTTCTGCTTTTCTGTTATATATTTCTCTCTGAAAACTATTTGGGTCTTCTCATTTTTAAGAATCCTTTTCAGAATCTCAGATATAATTTGGAAGAACAGAGCGTTGCAGATGTCTTTGTCACAGATACGCAATATTTCTATATCTGTCGAATCTTCCTTTTCAGTTATCCCATAAAATGCAATCGCATCACCATGTCGTTTTAAAACATATAGTTTCCCTTCGCTTTTGTTTATCAGTTCCGATACTAATGAATTAAACGTTGGTTTGTCTTCACCTTCCTTTTGCATCCAGAATCTATTAACACAATTAGACAACTCCTGTGGACTTGGTTTAGAGACAGAATCAGAAGAAACCCCTATCAACTGATTGGGGAGATACTCCTCTCCGTGCAGAAGTTGGTCAACCTGCATAATAAACTCTTGAGGATTGTATATTTGTAGAGAATATTGCTTTTCTATAATATCCCTTTTATTAATCAATCCTTCATCATAAGTTATAAAATAAGGCGTTTGAGAAACAATGCATGATGCAATCTGTTTCCTGTCAGATATATCGTTTTCTGATTTCCCTATAATAATTTGCTCCAAATCTTTTACGACTTTCTTCTGTTCCTCCACATCAACCTTAAGCTGAGTAAAAGAAGACAGAAGTGCTCGCGTCTTTGCTGCACGTTGCAGATTCTCGTCTCTGTCAATTTCATTATATGCTTCCGGAGCAAAACATAATTCAGCCTCGTCTATCAGCCAGTCTGCCAATAGGCCACGAGGATCTTCTTGTGGATTCACAAATTCTGCATTCTCAGCTTCTCGCAACTTAACTATGATATTCATGTCCAACAAAGCCTTCACTTTAGAAGTCAAAGCTACTGAGAATAAGTCTGGCTGATTAAAGTCGTACCACCACCTATTCAGATAATTCACTTCATAACTTCTACTCCTGACTTTTTCACGGGGAACGAATCCGAAATTTCTCCATACAGAAGATGCATAATCAAAATCAGTCCTGCAACTAAGCGAAATACCTCTATATACTTTTTCGTATTTGCTTTTGAGAGCATTCAACATAGCGGTTGAAACACCCTTGCCCCTGTATTCTTCACTTACACACAAATGAACGATACTAATTCGGGAAAAACGAGAGACGACACGAAACATCAAATAGCCAGCCAGTGTTTTACCATCATGTGCAATAATAATGCACTTATTCCTTGCATGATCTTCAAAACCACCTTCGGGCATAAATCCTAATGTGGCTGAGTTCTTTCTTCCCAATGCTTTCACATCTTCGAAGAAGCTATTTCTGTTGTCAATGAATTCTATCGTCATTTATTCCCTATCTCTTTTTGAGTTACCCACTAAGTATATTGTAGTTACTGGCTAACAGATTTAGCCAGTAACTCAAAAACAGTTTTTACTCTCATGAGAAGCCATTTTCCTTACAATAATTTGTAAGCGCTTCTCTAAAAGTTGAATCAATGAGATAACGAGATTGAGCTTTACGCTTATCCTCTGGAACTATTTTTGAATACTTTGATAAGAATTTTTCAAATGAATTTATTACTTTTAAATAATCTTTCGTTTTAAAATAGTCACACAAATAGAGTATATACATATTTTTCTGTACAGTCTCATCATATTGTGATTCTGAATACATCGATTCTATTTTTCGATATGCCCAAATACTATCAATTGTCTTCTGGGAAAGTAGTTCTGTATTAGCGGCAAAAAGTCGATTATAATAACCTGCAAAAATTTCTCGTTTTTTGTTGGAAACCTGTTCTGGAAAGCCTTCTAATGACAACAAAATTTGCCCCATCAAATCCAAGCCTAATGATGTCTTGTAAGTCGCTTTAGAGGTTCCGACATCACCTCTTTTTCTTTCATACAATATTCCATTATTCCCCAAAAACTCTTCCAATTGAATTTGTTCAATCCGTAAAGATCGTAAATCCCGCATGGATATGGAATTTTGGCTATTAGTGAACTCAGCTATATTTCCTTTTAATTCATCACTTGTCACCTTCAAAAATTTTACTAAGACTTGAGCCGTAGAAAGAGTTTCTGTTAAATTTGCTTTGTTATTAGTATTATAGTTATGAATTGTTCGTAATGTTTGCCCCCCATTCAATACTTGAATGTTTTTTATTTTAAACTTTACCTTAGTATTCATATTCGTATCTTCTTTGGAGATATCATCTGCAATGATGGTAATACCATTATTATAAAAGAAAAATTTTTTCGGTTCAGAATCAAGAGACTGTTCAATATTACGGTTGTATTTTGTCTTTCCCATAAATCCACGGACATTATCATATAACACTTGAGGCTCCATCTTAACTTTTTCAAGTATCTTTCCATCTTCCCAATTATACAAATCTCTAACACTTTCGTCGTTACATGTTATTCGAATTAATTCAACCAAAGGCAATGTCATGATATAAGAAATATTTGAACTTAAAGAATCCTCTTTAAAGGTCATTATTGAATCTTTAGGCAACAGCAATGTTGCATCTATTTGTCGAGGACGTGGTGATGTCTCCTCCACAATCTCATTAAGGCCAATACCTATGATTTTTACCCCATAAATTTCCTTCAGTTGTTCAAGATTGGGATCATCAATCTTTAGTGTGTTATTTTCATTACTCACAATATAGAAAGAAATATCCCATGTTTCATTTCCATTTAATAATTCAATTATGCGTGAAGCCTCTTCTTTCATCCGTCCTTTTAATTTGTTCTTTTGAGTGAGCAAAACAGAAAAGAATTTAGATGACTTTAACGCCTCGTCTTTAGATTGAACTGCTTCTGGCTTAAAAGGAAATCTGTATTTGAAATTAAACAACTGGATATGATTGTTCTCTTCATCAACATATACCGCATCTATTCCTTCATCAGAATCTGGCTTATCGAAAAATTTAGCATTAAAATCTGTATCTGTTATGATCTTAGTTATGTCACTATGTTCGGACAAATCTGTATATAATTTCAGAATGAAATAGTAAAAACCAAAACGAGCTTGCATCTCTTTTGGAAACTCTTGCTTTCCCTTTTTTGATTGAAGATAAGGCAATGCCAACTGATAATGTCTTAGACATTTCTGCTCTAATAATAAATAGTCATTACGCGTAGCCATAATTCTATCTGATTTATGTGTTATTATTAACTAAACTAATTTTTATTGAATATATTTTCTTATATTTATCGCTCTGAATTAACAAGAGGTTGCCATGATTCTCTTGCATCTGTATAATGCTACAAATGCAAGAGTTTATGTTTTTGCGAGTCTTCAACCCAATTTAAATACTCCAATACGGGCTTAAGTCTTTCACCCATTTTCTTATTTATTGAGCCTATCAACCATAATTGTAGAATCATTTTGATTGTTTCTTCGGGAACTTCATGCCCCAAAGTGTGAACCCTGTCATTGTTCATCTCGCTTAAAGGCTTTTTTAAACGTATTTTTGTAGCTTCATAACCGAAAGCCCGATATACTCCATACTTACTGCGCTTAAATTTCCAAGTGTATTCATACGAATCTCCAAATCTCCCTTCTGTAAATTCAGAGATTAAAGTATAAACACGATATTCCCTAATGACAATACGGGTAATGTATATAACAAATGCAATCCCTGCTGTTATAGCTAACCATATCCATAATGGCATTGACACATTCCAAATGAACTTTTCCGTTATTGCATAGACAACACCTGACGTAATTAAACCGCTGATGATGCCTATAATTATTCCTTTTACTGTATCATTCATAATTTATATGTTTTTTTCACATTCTTCTAGTGTAATTGGAGTTTCTGAATCAACAATGAGGACTTCATCATAGACAAGATCGTAGAGGTGATTGCAAATAGAATGGTCATTCAGCATAGAGATAGTTTCTACAATTTAAACTTCATCGGCTTATACTCATAATCGGAACACTCCCAAACCCATTGTACGACTTGTCTAGTCAGATTAAGTCGATTAACGGGATCTTTTATCAAACTTATCTCGAAAGAATCTTTGTTTTGATAAACTAAGGCAAGGTAATAGTTACTTGGCTTATATTGCGCTGCAGCAAATTCGTTGTTTGTCATTCGGAACTTCTGCCCAACATAGTCTATAGATTTTACTTCTATATATATGTTCTTTCCGTTTGGATCACTTCCTTCAAGATCAAATCCGAGATTCTGCTTACTTACGTCCTTTAGCCTGAATCCGTTAGCATTCAATGCTGCTAATGTGTTTTCTTCGGCACTTCTCCATTTCTGGATACCTTCATTATTTGCGACCGGCTTTGTTGACGTGTCAGCATCATTAAACCACTGAGAAACACTTGTAGGACTATATGATTTTTCATCATCATAATCATCTTCTTCATCATCATTGCCGAAATAATCGTCATCATCTTCTTCATCAGAGAATTGCACCTCATTTATCTTGGACAATCCCATTTTTTTCAGAAATTGACTGATGTCGTTCTCAGAAATGCCATTATCTATTAACATTTGTACATAACTCTCGTCTATTTCTTCTTCATTGTCATTTATTTCCTTGAATGAACAAAGGCCTCCACCAGATATCACTAAATCCGTAGTGGTTAAAGAGGGTAGTTTGTGATTCATTAAAACCTCTTTGATTCCTGCGGCAACTATTTGGGCATATCCCAATACTGAAATCTCAGTTTTCCCGACCTTCTTAATAAGCGACTCAACAACTTCTGGTTTGTTTCCCAAATACTTTAAGAAATCACTCAATCCGAGAATTTCACTACATTCTGGAGCAATATATGGTAAATTTGAGGCATCCATGATTTTTGCAAAATCCTCAGCATTCAACCATGAAGGAGCCAACTTGATGTTTGAAAGTTCTTTGCCAAAAGCGTCCTTTATGTTCTTGGCAAATTCTTTTTCGAATGATTGTTTCATCAATTGAATCAGTTTCAAATCGAAATATGGCATCAATGCATCAACGACTTCCTTGTCATTATTGGCTAATGCATATTTCAACAAAGAGGCGTATAGATTAGCGAGTTTCGAGATGACCTTTATGGTTGTTTCATCCATTATCAAATGCCTTCGAGATGGGTCTGTACTAAAATCTCCATTTACCACAACGCCTAATCCACAACTATCCTCTGTAGGTAGGAAAGCATGGATAATCGCCTCGCTTTTAGATAATCTGGAAACCTTACCATTATTCATAGAGAAAGCGATGCTACAATTAGAATCTGAGCAAACAAACCAATTAGATATAGCATCAGTCGTGGAAACCCTTAAATAGCGTCCTTTTTCGTTTTCATTAATTACCGCAATATTCGCAGTTACTTTTTTACTTAAATCTATCTTTATTACCTGTATGTTATGCAAAAACAATAATGTGGTGCTGGCAAACGACGTGTATTCTTCGTCTATCTGATTAGCCACTACACCAGAGAAAATAAAAATAGTCTTAAAACCCTCATCCTGTATTTTTTTTATTTCATCAGACAATTCATTTCTTATTGACCTGTCCAACTCGTGAGGAATTCTTATCAAAGGAACTTTTGCCGCCTGTGGAATCAACTTCTTAGATAACCCCTTAGAAAATGTAATTTCGAAATCGCCACTTACAAGATGTACTTCCTTTGCAAAACTAACAACTGATTTAAAGCCAATTCCACGATATCCTATAGATGTACCACGTACTTTATTTGATGAAGCACTACGGCAAAGGCTCTCTAAATCCTTGATATTAAAAGGACGACCATTGTTGGCAACAAACAGATAATCTCCAGAACGCTTAACATAAAACTTAGTTGCATTGGCGTCATCTGCATTCTGCAAAAGTTCAATAAACGAACGACTATTGTAACTCTCAGATACATAGGCTTCCAAACCAGCCAAGTCTGATAAAAGCATTGGAGAACTCTTTGCTTCAGCAATAAGAGCCTCTCTCAGTTTAGACAATTCATTATTCATCGTGTAGGATAGATTCTAATTTTACTTATCTCATCGACAGTAATGTCCAACTTTATATAATCAAAGGTTAGAACTTCGAAGCCCTTAAACTCTTCAGCATATTTAGATTCACTATTGGTGTATACAATGTCATTGTTATTGTCATAAATAGCAATATTGATTGTAAAATCATTCTCGGGAATCTCACCATTTATGGCAAGAACCTCACAGAAAACCTTCAAAGAGTTTTCATCTTCTACCTTAACGGAGAAATTTTGCAGAGTTATGCCAAATTGTTCATCAATAGATTCGAAGTGCTCTATTTTATTCTTTAATTCTCTATTGTATGTGCTTCTTTCTATAGATTCAACAACCATCCACTTGCCTCTATCTCTAATTAGTCTTAAAGAGGCGAATTTACCTTTATTTATTTCCATTTCAATACGATCACCATCGTATGCTGCGGTTATTTCATCGTAAAGAAATGGTAAATCAACAAAACAATTATCAGGAATAAATTCTTCATTCCCAAATGTCTTTAATCCATGTTTAACAGAAATATAATTCAGTCTAACACCAATTTTTTTCTTATGATCTGTGCGATTAGTAACACGAAGGAATAACCAAAATGGAGTGTTATACCCTTCACGGTACTCCTCTCTGATTATCTCAAAAGAGATTCCATTAAATGATTTGTCTTTTAATAGCTCCATAATTAAAATTTTTATACTTGTTATTCATTTCTTATTGACCTTCAAAATAGCGTATTGCCAGAATTGTTATTAAAGAATTTACTGCTCATTGTATTTGTCTTGACTCGGATTTATTAATGACCTGACATCTATCATTAACACTCTTGCAATTTCGTTTAATTGTGCAATAGAGGGTTGACTCTTGTTTTGGCACCATCTGGAAATGGTATGCTCAGTTTTTCCCAACTGCTCTGCCAGCCATCGGCTGGTTTTTCCTTTTTCTACGAGGACTACCTTCAAACGGTTTAATGCCTCCATTTTTTCATTATTTGCCATACAAAGTTCATTATTTGAGCGCAAATATACACAAAATAATTGGTTTTACCTAATTTAATGAAGAAAAACAGTAGGCTCTATTTGAAAAGTGCTTAAAAAGACCCTTTATAATTTAGGACCGCGTCTCTTTTTCTTCTTCTGCATTCTCTTTTTGTACTCTTCCTCGGCAGGGTCATAGACGGGATTCGTAGTGTAGAACAACGTTGCCAGATGGTTCCGTTTGCCAGTCCTCTGTCAGTGCTGAGATAGGTAGCGAAGTCCTTGATGAACTCAGGGGTAAGTTCCAGCATGGATATGTCTGTACGGCGTAGATTAGACTGGAGGAAATCGGCAACATCTTTACGAGAACGTTGCATAGCCCACAGCGTACTTGCAACCCTGTCCTTTCCGACTCGTTTCTTCAGACAGGCAATGTCCTTGTCGAAGGCATTCAGCAGGGGCTCATATTCACTGCCGAATCCCTGATAGGAATTGCGTACCATCTCTGCCGTGACAAAAGCCTCACGGTCTGACAGACGCTGATAGTGCTTAATGATCTGTGCCTTGATGTTGTCGAGGTCACGGTTAATCTGCAATGCTTCCTTGCTGCGGCCTTTAGCACAGTTCTTTGCTAGGCAAAGCGAACAGAGTTCGAGCGGCCCTTCACGTCCCACATCGCCAGTGGTATGCTGTGCTTGCATGAAAACTGGCACTGTGTACTATTGATGGTAATCCTACCCATGATAGGAACAATCCCATCCTTCTGCTTGCCCTTGTTCGCGTAGAACAAAATCTTGAAAGTTGATCTCATTTCTTATTCCTTTTTTAATTTCAGGCTGCAAATATAATACCATTTTTTGAGATGCTTTTTCGGCAATTCGTTGCAGTTTATTGAGTCGAAAACCAGTCAGTTTAAATTGCGTCATTCTTCCTTTTTCGTACCCTTGAAATTAGAAAAGTTTAACTGTCTGAGATGGCTCAAGCGGGTTCTTGCTTCTGGCAAGCGGCTTGGCCGAGTCCGATTTAGAGACCTAACACTTGCACCAATCCGCATCAAGTTGCTTTTTCCCTTCGTCCTTTGATTCCCCATTATTCCCCGTCTTGCCTTTTATTTACGCGCTTTCTGCGTTAATCTTCCAAAATCCGTCTTTTGTTACAGACTTTTTTCGTATCTTTGCCGCTGACATTGTTTAATCACCCATAATGAGAGTAATATGAGCAAGAGAATGATGACTGTAATGGTAGTGTGGTTGCTGGTTCTGGCAGCCCGTGCCAATGACGGTGTGTATTATGTAAACGGTAATCAACTGGTGCCGTTAGTTGAGACGGACATCGCCATCACCAAGGAGGTGCTGACGATCAGCCTGTGTGATGACGGCTTTGCCCGCGTAGATGTTCAGTATGTACTGATGAACCGCGGAAAGGCCAAGACGGTGGAGATGGGTTTCGAGGCACAAGGGCCCTATAACGACGGCACAAGGATGAATCCGAAAGGTACGCATCCCCACATCTTCGACTTCACGGCTACGATGAACGGAGAAAGGCTCACCTATAGGAATGGTATCATCAAGGGCGGCGGTGAAGAGTTCCAGGCACTCGACCTGAATATCTGGAAACGCACAGAAGACGAAGCCGGCGACTCAGACGTCCTCAAGAACGTCAATACAGGCGAGACCACCAATTTCTCATACGCCTATTATTTTACGGCCAACTTCAAGGAGGGACAAAACATTGTCCACCATACCTATCGCTATAGGATGTCGTACGGTGTAGGTCGTACCTTCGAGTGTCCCTACTGGCTGACACCAGCCACCCGTTGGGCCAACGGTCAGATTGACGATTTTACCTTGCGTATTAAGGCCGAGAATACTGCCAAGCACTTCGCCATTACCCCAGAGGAACTCTTCAATGGGGTTCAGTTCGTAGTAACAGAGGGCAAGGGTAAGGTGCGTCATAACAGGTTTGGCGACTATGTTTCCTGCATTGAGGTAGCCCTGCGCAATGGTACGGTAGAATGGCACAAGAAGAATTTCCGTCCGACGGACGAGATGCAGATCACCTCAGTGGATGCCTTTATTGCCTTTGATGAGAATTATCCCGTAGGTTCTTTCTACGACCGCAGTAACCTCTACAACCCGAATTTCGTCTATGACAGGACGGTTGACAAGCGTATCCTGCGCAACCTACCCTACGCCAACCGAGGCTATGTGTTCAAGGACAAGACGCTACAGGCTTACTTCGATAAGATATGGTGGTACATGCCCGATCCAACCTGGCAGACATCGGCTGCCGACTTTACCGCCAGCGAGTGGAAACTGATTAACGAGAACAAGTAAATCCATGGACGAAGCCAGTCAGCCTACAGGGCGGATGAACATCTGGTCCTTACTGAAGAAGATACTGCCGTTTGTACTCCCTTACAGACGACTGGTCATCATCACCCTGGTGCTGACACTGATTGGTTCGCTCATGGCACAGGTAAATGCCGTTGTTTTGGACAGGGCCGTCGATGCTATCAACGCCTTAATTCAAACACCTGGCGGTTTCAAGTGGAGCAGTGCCATCAGCATTCTCACCGCTATCAGTATCGTGCTGTTGGGCAAGGAGGTGGTTGGAGCCGTCGTCACCTTCTTCCAGCGTTACTATGGTGAGCGGATGCGCATACTCGTCAGTCGTGACCTGTCGTTAAGGGTGGTAGACCGTATCTTAGCTTTCCGTATGGCATTCTTCTCACAGGAAGGCAACGAGACAGGTAAGCTCCAGTCGCGTATCGACAGGGGAATCATGAGTCTGTCGAACACGGTTAACAACTTCTTCATTGAGATTCTGCCGCTCTTTACGAGTGCGATTCTGGCCTTGGTGCTGATGTTCATTGCTAATGTCTATGTAGGACTGGTGGCTCTGTGCATTATCCCAATCTACTTCTACGTAACCTATATCCAGGCATGTAGAATGAAGGGCGGACGACGTAGTATCTTTGGCGGACATCAGGCCGTGAGTCAGGGCATCCTGAATATCATCGAGAGCATCACCGTCATCAAGTCGTTCGGACGGGAAGAGGTGGAGGCTGGCCGGCAGACGAACCTGCAGAACAACATGACGGATCTGCAACTGAACACCCGAAAGCAGAGTTTCTTCTTCAACGGACTGAAGAGTTTCTTAGAGCAGATCGGTACGGTGCTCATCATCATCCTGACGGCCTACCTGGTTTTGATTGATTACCCAGGCATGTCGATCGGAAAGATTATGTATCACGTGATGCTCTTTGCCAATGTCAGTGCCCCTATCCGTCAACTGCACCGTATCTACGACGACATGAACGACGCCCTGATCTATGCCGAGGGTTTCTTTGGTATTCTGGATGCCGACGAGGAGATCGAGGCTACAGGCGAACATCAGCCCGAGAACGTCAAGGGCGATTTCGAAATCTCGAATGTCGACTTCACCTACCCCAACGGCACGAAGGCGCTGACGAATGTGTCTATGCACATCGAACCAGGGAAGATCACGGCGTTGGTAGGATTGAGCGGAGCTGGTAAGAGTACGGTGGTGAATCTGCTGGATAAGTTCTATATGGCTGATACGGGTTCTATCCGTTTAGACGGGGTGGAACTGGGTGACTGGGACACCCGTTGGCTGCGCGATCACATCGGACTGGTACTACAGAAGAACCATATCTTCGACGGTTCTATCGAGGATAATATCCGCTATGGTAACCCGCAGGCCACTCACGAGGAGGTGATGCAGGCAGCCAAACAGGCGTTCCTGTATGACCAGGTGATGCAACTGCCTCACGGGTTCGATACCCAAGCCTTGCAGCTCAGTGGCGGACAACAGCAACGTGTAGCCATCGCCCGTATGTTCCTGAAGAATCCGCCAATCATCTTCCTCGACGAACCGACAGCCAGTCTCGATGCCATAGCGACAGAGCAGATCAAGGCCAGCATCGATGCCATCAAGAAAGGCAGGACGGTGATTATTATCTCGCATAACATCGGACAGATTATTGATGCCGACCAGATCTATGTACTGGAACATGGGCGTGTGGTACAGAGCGGTACACCTTCAGAGGTCTATCGTCAGGGAGGGCTCTACAAAGACATCTTCGATGCCAGTGCCCGTAGTATGAACGTTGATAAAATAGCCCATACTATCAAGGTGTAGTTACATTACGACTAACTACCAGTTACATTACGACTAACCCATAGTTACATTACGAGTAACTATGGGTTATGTCATTAGATAGGAAATGATGCTCCTTACTTCTTTGCTTCAGCCTTCTTGGGAGCCGCCTTCTTAGCAGCAGCTTTCTTGGCAGGTGCCTTCTTCTCGGCGGGCTCCAGCTTCTCCAGACGAGCCTTCAGACGGGTAATCTCCTTATCCTTCATCTCAATCTCGTCGCCCTGGTTCTTAATGGTGGTCAACAGACCTTCCAGTTCGTCGTTGTCGATATCAAGCGGATAAAGGGCATTCACTCTGTTGATGAAGTCGCCCAAAATGTTCATGTAGTTGGTGAAAGCATCGAACGGTCCGCTGTAGATACCACGATCCAGTCCTACGTTAGAAGGCTTAGTGGTCATGAAACGGAAGTTGTTTGAAGCCTGCAGGTAGTCCCAGTCCTGATTGATACGGGGATCGTTGGCGATACGCAGACGATCAGCAACACTGTAGAGTTTGCTGAAGGCCTCACGCTGCATGGCGTTACCGAGCCAGCAGCTCACGTCGCGCTCCTCGTCAACCCATGACAGGGTATCAGGCACATCGAGGTTGCTGACACTCTTACAAGCCTTGCAGATCTCCGTCGGTGTAGAGAAGGTGATACCTTTCTCCTTGGCACAACCAGGCAGGGCATGGATGAAGTCGAGGATATTGCTCGACAGCGGCTGGGCGATACCCAGAGCCGAGAGTTCCATGAAGATATTGATGATCTGCTCCTCTTCCGGCAGACGGGCAATACGATCAATATAGGCATCGGCAAACAGGGGATAACCATCCCACTCGGAGTTGTTGAAGCGCAGGGAGATATCATCAGAGAGTTCTACATCGCGGAGCAACAACTTCAGGTTTGGCGCCTGGTTGCAGTTGTAGACATAGTGCGGACTCTTCCAACCGAGTACGTGCTTAGCACCCTCGGTGAGCATACCTTTGAAACCCATGGCAGCAATCTGAGCACCGATGTCATCGCTATAGATCAGTGAAGAGTTACGGGCAACCGTCGGCTTCTTGCCAAACAGTTCCTCAATCTTCGCTGCCTGCTTCTTCACGTCAAGAGCAAAGGTCTCCTCGTTGGCCAGTGATGACAAACCGTGGCTATAGGGCTCAGCCAGGAACTCCACACAGCCCGTCTCGTTCATCTGCTGCAGTTTCTCCAGCACCTGAGGCGCATGCATCTCCAGCTGCTCGATACCTGTACCAGAGAGAGAGAACGCTACTTTGAAGTACTTGCCGTTCTCCTTGATCATATCGTGGAGAGTGTTCAGGGCAGGCATATAGCTGCGCTCGGCAATGTCAGTGATGCTACGCTCATTCTCGTAGTCATCGTAGTAATAATGATCGGTACCGATATCGAAGAAACGGTAACGCTTCAGATGAATAATCTGATGTATCTCGAAATATAAACAAATCGTTTTCATAACTTTCAATTTTCAATTATCAATTTTCAATTAATTACTGTTCCCAGCCTAAAGTGCGGCGATAGAGTGTGCGAATCCACGTACCAACCTTCTCCCAGGTAATCTGATCCACCTCGCGCTTGCCCTCATCCTTCAGATACTGGAAGAGTGACTCGTTGTGGCAGATAGAATAGATGGCGTCGGCCAAAGCGTGGATATCCCAGTAGTCAACCTTGATACAGTTGTCGAGAATCTCAGCACAGCCACTCTGCTTCGAGATGATCGAAGGCGTACCGCACTGCATAGCCTCCAGCGGTGAGATACCGAACGGCTCACTCACAGAAGGCATTACATATACATCAGATGCTTTCAAGCACTCATAAACCTGCTTGCCACGCATGAAGCCCGGGAAGTGGAAACGGTCTGCGATACCACGCTCGGCAGCGAGATGAATCATCGCATCCATCATATCACCCGATCCTGCCATACAGAAGCGAACGTTACGAGTACGGTGGAGCACCATCGTGGCAGCCTCAACGAAGTACTCAGGTCCCTTCTGCATCGTGATACGACCCAGGAAGGTAACCACCTTCTCCTTACCCGTATGGTCGGGACGCGGAATATCCTGATACTCCTGCGGCAACGGATAAACGGCATTATGAACGGTGAAGCACTTACGTGGATCCTGGTGATACTGATGGATCACCGTCTGACGGGTGAGCTCAGACACACACATGATACAGTCGGCCCAGTCCATACCATTCTTCTCGATAGAGTAAACCGTCGGGTTCACCTTACCACGTGAACGGTCGAAGTCGGTGGCATGCACATGGATGCAGAGGGGCTTTCCCGATACCTGCTTGGCATGGATGCCAGCGGGGAAGGTGAGCCAGTCGTGAGCGTGGATGATATCAAACTCCTCCGTGCGGGCCACCTGACCGGCAATGATGGAGTAGTTATTGATCTCTTCGTGCAAGTTACCAGGATAACCACCGGCAAACTCCATCGCTCCGAGATCGTTCACGTTCATATAGTTAAAGTCTGCATAGATATGCTCACGGAGCTTGAAATAGTAATCAGGATCCATGATGTTACCCACGCGATTCTTTACATAATCGTAATCAACATCGCGATAAGCAATAGGCACGGCATTCATAGCCACGATACGACAGGCATGCTGACTCTCATCGCCAAAGGGATGAGGCAGACAGAGCACGGTCTCAATATCTCCCTGGGCCTTCAAGCCCTCAGAGATACCATAGTTAGCAGTGGCGAGTCCACCAAATACATGAGGAGGATACTCCCATCCAAACATTAATACCTTCATAGTCGTTCCTCCTTATTTTTGATATGAATACTTATCCATCAGCTTCAGCGTACGGAGAATCTCCGCTACGTTCATTGCAAACGACATGGCACCACGTCCGTGGAAAGGCGGGTTACCGTCGAAGAGTTCACTGATAGTACCCAGTGCATGATAATCCATCTCATCCTCATAGCCTACTAGTTGACGCTCGATGAACGAGAGACGAGAACGCTTATAGAGTTTCAGGCAAGCCTCCATATAGAATCCGCCCAACCAAGGCCATGCCGTACCCTGATGGTAGGCATAGTCGCGCTGTGTCTGCGGACCTACATAGATAGGATTATAACCACCGCTCTTTGGAGAGAGAGAACGCAGTCCCTTCGGTGTCAGCAGCTCTCGTGTACATATATCGACTACACTCTTCATCTGCTGCTGGTTCAGTGGCGAATAGTCGAGTGCTACGGCGAAGATCATGTTCGGACGTACACTCCAGTCCATCATATTGCCATCAACATAGTCGAGCAGATAGCCATACTCATTGACGAAGGTTTCGACGAACGAATCCTTAACCTTAGCAGCCAGTTCCTCCAAGTGGTTGACAGACTTCTCGTCCTTCTGATCAGCGGCCATCGAAGCACAGAACTTCAGGGCATTGTACCATAAGGCATTGAATTCAACAATATATCCTGAACGTGGCACAACCGGTTTGCCGTTAGCCGTGGAGTTCATCCAGGTAACGGCCTTGTCGCGACCATTAGAGTAGAGCAGTCCATTCTCGTCGAGACGGAGATTGGGATGACCACCGTTCTCGATATACTTCACGATATCCTTGACGAGTTTACCGTATTTCTTATAGCCAGCCTCGATGCCAACCTCCTTCACGTACTGCTGGATAGCCCATACGGCCCAAAGGGGGACATCGGGTTGCTCGATCTCATATATCTTCACAGACAGGGGTTTCTCCTCCATGAACTCACGGAGACCACGCTCTGCAGTTCTCATCACCAGCTCAAAGTAGTCGCGCTCGCCAATGGCCAGCGTCAGTCCTGGCAACGCAATGAACGTATCGCGGGCACGAGCCTTGAACCAAGGATAACCAGCCAGCAGATAACGTTCGTCTTTCTTGTCAATCTTCTCCATAGTGCCACTGCGACGATCGCGGAAGTGGAATTGGTGAGCAGCGGTAACCAAGCAGTGATAGAAGTTATCACGCGGTACGCGGTCGTCCACCTCCTCATCAAACAGCTTCTTCATGGCCGATGGTTTGATGGGCGATGTAGAACCAGAGAAGATGATACTCTCGCCCTTCTTGATAGGCATCTCGAAATAGCCGGGCACGTAGAGGTCCTCATTAGAGGCATAGCCACGCTCCTGTTCCTTCGGATACTCAACACCACGATACCAGTCGGGCTGGTAGATAAACTCATTCTTCTTCGAGAACTGCATATACAGGTCGGGATAGCCGGCATACATACAGGTCTTAATACCATTGTCCACCTGACTATACTCCCTACTGGCAGTCGAGTTCTCGTGTGTGAACTGCCGCACACTCCGGAAAGCCAGGAATGGACGGAATCTTAATGTTGTAGCAGAATGGGCCTCTTCCAGTGTATAACGGATCAGGATACGATCCTCATAATGCTGGAAAATGACTTCCTTCTTTAACACTACGCCACCGACACGATACGTTGTCGTGGGTACCTTGGTGGCATCAAACTCACGGATGTACTTGTGTCCGTTCGGACTGAAATTGTTGCCCTGATACTTGTGAAGTCCTAAGTTGAACTCTGCTCCATGCTGGATTACCGTACAGTCGAGCGATGACAAGAGCACATGGTTCTCATCATCGAGCTCAGGCACGGGAACTACCAACAGACCGTGGTACTTGCGCGTATTGCAGTCAACGAGCGTTGAACTGCTATAAGCACCCGAACGGTTTGTCCTGAGGAATTCCCTACGGAGGCTCTCCTGGAGGTTAGTCATCACGGCTTTCTCTAATCGTAAATAACTCATAGTTCCTGCTAAAGGTATTTAATAAATTTATGTCTTAGTCTTTAATTTTCCAAAGGTAGGCATTTTTTGTCAAGTGACAAAGAAAAAGCCAACATTTAACAATTATTTAAGTAAAAGGCAGCAAGTTTTTATCACTTACCGCCCTATTTCATTCTGGAATCAGGAAATTAATGACTTCCTGTTCCACATTAATCTTATAAGGACCAACGGGTGTTTTCATCAGCCGTCCGTCGATACCAACCATGGCATGACGGGCCTTTTCTACAATCACCTCTTTCGTACGGAAAGGATGAACGCTACGATGGTTCAGGAAGCGTCCTGTTACCAACAGCCACAACCCCTCTATCAGTTGCACCATCTCCGGATTATAAACCACCGATACATCGAGCATTCCATTATAAGGCACGGCATTAGGCGTCTGTCCATAACCTGGTCCGCTACCGATACACATCGTCATGACCTTACGGTCGATACGGTCGCTATTGATACGCAGCCGCATCTTATATTCCATACGATGGAAGATCATCACGAAGAGTGACGAGATAAACGACAGGGTACGCGAGCCGAATAGTCGGCGTGTCTGACGACGGAGGTTCATGATATCTGCCGTCATACCGATATTGATACAATTCAGGAAATAGCGATGGCATTTCTCTTCACGGGCATTGGTATAACGGATGCATCCGAGGTCTACCTTACGGATACGATGCTTCACCAACCAATCAACCGTCTGCTCGATCTCATCCTCGTCGAAGCCCCAGAAACGGGCAAAGTCGTTCATCACGCCATTAGGGATAACACCTAAGGCGATGCTGTCCCTGACAGCTTTCTCCTCCATCATCAGACAGTTGGCAGCATCGTTCAGGGCTGAGTCGCCACCTACGATGATGATAGTTTTGTAACCATTGGATATCATCATCTTCATCAGGCGCTCTACGCTGTCTGTCGTCTCGCTCTGCACGAAGTCGTATTTGACTTTGCGGTCATCAAGCACCTTCTGAATTTTCTCCCAGCGCTTACGTTTGTTGCTGATACCTGTCTTCGGGCAGTATAGAATGCCCCATCTTCCTGCTTCCATCGCTTATATCAATAATACACATTCTGCTGCAAAGTTACGAAAAATCGAATGCAAAACAAAAGAATTAATTCTTTTTTTTGCCCAGATGGAGAAGTTTCCATAGGCAAAGCGAAAAACTACACCATTTTAATGGCATCGTTACTATATAAAATCAGGCATGTCGGTATAAGTGTATGATTCGCTCTATCTTCTCCTCCAACGGAAGGGTAGCGTCTATCCAATTGATCTTAAAGCCCCTGTGCTCCATACCACGGAACCAGGTCATCTGTCGCTTGGCGAACTGGTGGATGGCAATCTCTAAACGAGAGTACATCTCATCGTAGGAGAGCCGGCCCGTCAGATACTCCGTCACGAACTTATATTCCAGCCCGTAATAGATCAGATCATCAGGCTTGATGCCCTCGTCGAGCAAGGCCCTCACCTCCTCCACCATCCCGTTGTCCAAACGAGCCTTCAACCGTCGGGTGATTTTCTCGCGGCGCAGTTCGCGATCGATATTGATACCGATGATAAGGCTCTCCACGGGGGGGAGCTCTCTCAGCGGCACAGGATGCTCTTGATTGTAGGTTTCGATCTCAATGGCCCTGATGGCCCGCTGACAAGAGTCGACATCAGTCGTGTTGTGCATGTTTGAACCATTACGGGCTTTCAAAACTGTGAGCATCTCTGTCAGTTCTTCAAGCGTCTTCCCCTCCAGTTTGTCGCGCAGTTCCTGATTCTGGGGTACGGGCGAGAGTTTATAGCCCTTCAACACGGCCTCGATATAAAGACCTGTTCCTCCACAGAGGATGGGCACCATTCCCCTACCTATTATATTATTATAGGCATCATAGAAGTCCTGCTGGTATTCAAAGAGATTATACTTCGTACCAGGCTCCCGAATGTCGATGAGATGATAGGGGATTGACAGTTGATTGTTCTTGCCTTGCAAGCCAGCAGAGCTGGAGCGGACAGTTGACAGTTGATAGTCATCGAGATCCTTTCCTGTACCGATATCCATGCGACGATACACCTGACGGGAGTCGGCTGAAATCACCTCCCCGCCAATCTCTGCCGCCAGCCGTGCTGCTACTGGCGTCTTACCAGAAGCCGTCGGGCCCAATATCGTGATCATCTTCTTCAAGGGGTCTAAGAATTGGCCAGAAGATTAAAGATCTTAAGATAGACGGCTGCCGCCATCTTGTCGGCAAAACCAGGGCCGTACTTACCTTCGGATCCCTTCGCCTGAATACAGGTACCTTTCTCATCAAAGTAGTAGCGCCACTCAAGGGCAGGACCTTCGTTCTGCGTCTGCTGACTAAAGCAGAACATCAACTTCGAAGTCTTAGGATTGAAGAGATACTCGCTGTAGACATGGTGATCGCCCAGTTCAGTAGTCGATGATATGAAGTAACAACCATTACGGGTCTGCTCCCCATCGCCTACCGGCTCAAACCAATAGTTCTTGATATCCGTCTGTGCCGGCATCTCAGGATCTTCCTGGTCATGAATCTCAATCAGCATATTACGGGGTAACTCAGACGTCTTGTCATTAGCAATCTTCTGTTTGGCCTCAGCGTATGCCTCACGGATCTGTTTCATCTGCTCTGCCACGCCAGCAGTCTGCGACTGGGTATAACTCTCAGTAGAAACACCCTTTTGACTCATCAGATTGTCAAAGATAGCAAGGTTCTTCTTTGCCATCGCCAAATCACTCTCGGCAGTGCTCCAGCTCTGACCGTCAGATGTAGTCTCACGATCACCCTCCTTATACTTCTGTTCAATAAGCTGACCGTTCTCATCATAATAGAACCGCGACTCGATAATGCCGCCTGCATGGGTCTCAACATGCATATAAGAAAAGAGCAAACGGTTCGTGAAAGGATCAAAGAGCATCTCACGATAGCTGGTATGTCCGTTGGCACTCCAGTTCTCTATGATGAAATAACAGCGAGGATCAAAGAGATCGGTGTCGCCCCTCAGATGTATCCGTTTGAAATAGAAGGTCATTTCCGTTATGTCATTGATGATAAAATCCTCACTGACCTCTGTTCCGTCATTCAAGGCAATCTCCATATCCATTCGCGGATTCCCGTTCTTGCCGTTCTCGGCTATGTCTGCCTTTGCCTGGGCATAAGCCTCACGGATCTGCTTGATCTGCTCTTGTTTGTTCTGTGCCTGCAACGTCAGACAGACGATGAGCAGTGCCATTAATGATATTGTTTTCTTCATATCTTTTATTGTAATGATACGGTTGTTAATCTTCATCAGGAAGGGGTTCCGTCTTCGACAGGACGGGTTTCATACCATCCCATGTAAAGGTATGGAGCAGAGGACCACCTTCGCCCCAATCCTCAATCACAAGATCCTTACCAACTTGAGGTAATCTGTGATAATACGGTTCCTTAGTAGTCCACTCCCTGAATTCCAGAAGATCAGGTTCTGGAGTCAGGGTTTTCTTCTGGGGATCATAGTCATAGAAACAGACAAATTCAATAAAAGGATCAGTAGGATCTCCCAAGCAAACAGCCAACAGACGATGTCCGTTATTACGATTCCAGACACAGGCAGACATATACTCGCCATCTGTACCAGCGTCGCTCACTTCTACATACCCATTCTTAGTATCCACGATGACTGTCAGATCAGTCTCTTCTTCTAAAACTTCTTTGGAAAGTCCTTTCTCCATCGTCACTCGCACGTCCCCAACCATCCAAGTAGGCCAAGTCTGGTCAAAACGCTCTAACATGATTCCAAGACTTCCATTGATGACATTGTCAATGGTTTTCGTCTTCCAGCCTTTCTCAATCTCTTCGAGTCCAACACTCTCAACAACGGCATCCTGAGCCGTCAGCGTCATGGCTGTGATAAGCATTGAAACAATAAAACAAAACTTCTTCATCTTCGGTTGCGGTTTGGGATTATTCGTTATTACGGTGCAAATATACAAAAAAAATGCCGTCCGACAAAATCGAACGGCAAATATTTAAAATTTGAACTAAATAATCTCTTATTTGAGCTCAGCGAGGTACTTAATGGTGCGAACCATCTGAGAAGTGTAAGAATTCTCATTGTCGTACCAAGCAACAACCTGTACGAGAGAGTTGCCATCACCAATCTTGCTTACCATAGTCTGGTTAGCATCGAACAGTGAACCGAATTTCATACCGATGATGTCGCTGGAAACCAGCTTCTCCTCAGTGTAACCGAAGCTCTCGTTGGCAGCAGCCTTCATAGCAGCGTTGATATCCTCAACAGCAACCTCACCCTTAACAACAGCGTGCAGGATAGTGGTAGAACCTGTAGGAGTTGGAACGCGCTGAGCAGCACCGATCAGCTTACCGTTCAGCTCAGGAATTACAAGACCGATAGCCTTAGCAGCACCAGTAGAGTTAGGAACGATGTTCTGGGCACCAGCACGAGCGCGCTGAACATCACCCTTGCGCTGAGGACCGTCGAGAATCATCTGGTCGCCAGTGTAAGCGTGAACAGTTGTCATGATACCACTCTGGATAGGAGCGAAATCGTTCAGAGCCTTGGTCATAGGAGCCAGACAGTTGGTTGTGCAAGAAGCAGCTGAAATAACGGTGTCAGCAGGAGTCAGAGTCTTGTGGTTTACATTGTAAACGATAGTGGGCAGATCGTTACCAGCAGGAGCAGAGATAACAACCTTCTTAGCGCCAGCAGTCAGGTGAGCAGAAGCCTTCTCCTTAGATGTGTAGAAACCTGTGCACTCGAGAACAACGTCTACATCCAGCTTACCCCAAGGCAGCTCAGCAGCGTTAGGAATAG
>JAEEGG010008860.1_pt1 | contig 22683 bp, 15 predicted proteins | sample 9134161 | NCBI WGS metagenome assembly JAEEGG01 (sample SAMN16246543, study PRJNA631951) | gut metagenome | biome: gut microbiome; feature: rumen; material: CR-attached | host: Bos | place: Iran: Karaj | collected 2018-10
CTTGACGCCGGTAGGGAAACCTGCGCCGCCGCGGCCGCGCAGGCCGCTGGCCTTGACATCGGCCAACACCTCCAGGCTGTCCCGCTGCAGGCTCTGCGCCAGGGCCTTGTAACCGTCGCGGGCAATATACTCGAGGATGTTCTCCGGGTCGATGAAACCGCAGTTTCGCAGGGCTATTCGCAACTGCTTGCGGTAGAAGTTCATGTGCTTGGAATCACTGATGTGATTGCCGGTCCCGGGATCCTTGTAGAGGAGGCGTTCAACCTTTTCGCCGCCCAGGATGTGGGCGGTGACAATCTCCTCCACATCCTCCGGACGAACGGAGGTGTAGAAGGTATTGTCCGGGATGATCTTGACGATGGGGCCTTTCTCGCAGAAGCCGAAGCAACCGGGAACCACCACCTCCACCTTATCGGCCACCCCGTGGGCAGCCAGGCTGGCGCGGAAGTTCTCTACGATTTTGGCACTGTCGGAGGCTTTGCAACCGGTACCGCCGCAGCAGAGAATCTGCATGTGCGGCGTTCCCTTTTCCAGGCCGCAGGCGGTTTCCTGCACCACCTTGTTGCTTTCCTCCCGCAAGGCAAGCGCTTGGACGGCTTTCCTTCTGATGTCTTCTAATTCAGCTGCAGAAGTGATTTTCATATCTGTAGGAAATAACTAAGATTGGCTATATACGGTACGGCGCTCCTTGTACAACGCCCAGACGGCCCACACCAGCGTGATGATCACACTCATGGGAACGCCCACAGTGAGCATTTCGCGGAGCATCACGGATGCCCCGCCGGTCTCACCCAAGGCGGTAAAGAAGGGGAAGCGCCAGGTCAGTTCACCATTGATTACGTGGTCTACGATGAGCATGACGCTGCCGCCCCAGAGCATCAGCTCCAGAGAAGCAAGGTTGCGGCCCACAAAGCCGTCTTTCCGCCCCCACTTGCGAAGGGCGCTGGTGGCAATAGCCTGAACCAGAGGTACTACGAAACAAGCCATAATTTATAATACTTCTATTTCTTTGATTTCTACTTCATTCCCGCATTTCAGCACCGTGTCTTCGCTCCCGCAGTACGGGCACGTCCGCCCATGCTCCACCGTGGGATACTCCTTCCCGCAGGCATTGCACGTGGTCACCGCCGGCAACACATTGCACCTGAGCTCGCAGCCCCGCAGGAGGTCCTCCTTATCGGCCGCCCAGCGCCAGCAATCCGTCAAATAATCCGGCACCACCGTAGACACTTCGCCAATATTCATAACCACGGCATTCACATGCTCCACACCATGCTCCAGGGCCGCCTTCTTAACGTCCCTGATAATGTAAAACACAATGCCTAATTCATGCATAAACTTTGATTATGAAATAAGATGTATGTCCCCAAAACCGTAGACGCCCATGTCTCGTGAATGGGAGGGGCCTGACAGCAGTTGTTCCGGCGGGGAAGCTTGCTTCCCTGACGGTGCAACTGCAGGTGGGAGGGATAGGGCCGAAGGCCCGTACCGCCCGAAGGGCATAGGGCAACCTGTCACCACCTTCCCACAGGGGACATATCTATATTTTTTTTAGAGTTGTTTCCTGACCTGGTCCATGATTCGCAGGACGGAAATGGAAGTGTCAGGGGAGTTGATGCGGCTTTCGTGGCCGGAGAGGACGCAGGAGATGAATTCCTGGAATTCATAATAGTAGTCGTCCCTTTGCGCCACCTCCGGCACAGTCAGGTCTGTTCCGGTTGAATCCTCGCCGCGTCCAGACGCGGGCGTTCCGTGCGGGAAGTAAGTGACTTGGCGGCAGATATGAATCTTATCCAGCACGAGGCTTCCGCCCTCGCCGGATATTTCCGTCGGGAGGAAAGAATCGGCAATCTTGGAATAAAAAACGGTGGCATTTAAGCCGGGATAGACAAAATCGATGGTTCCCTGGAGGTCCGTCATGCCCCTTCCAGGCAGCTCTCGCGTGAGGATATGCTGCCCTGAAATGCCCTCGGGTTCGCCCAGGAGATACACCATCGGCCATAATGTATAAATGCCGATATCCATGAGGGCGCCCCCGGCGCAGAGGGGGTCGAACGAGGCGGCGACTTCCCCTCTTTGCAGCGCCTCGTATTTGGACGAGTATTGGCAGTAGGTGGCGCTGTAACGCCGAATAGGGCCGATTTCCTTCAGGAAAGAGGCGGCCTTGAGGAAGTTAGGGTTCAGGGTGGAGATCATCGCCTCCATCAGGATCAGACCCCGCTTACGAGCTTCAGTCACCATCTCTACTGCCTCTTCCGCGTTGGCCGCGAGCGGCTTTTCGCAGAGGACGTGCTTGCCCGCCCGCAGGCATTTCAAGGCAATCGCATGATGGGTATGGTTGGGCGTGCCGATGTACACGGCATCCACCTGGGGATCCCGGAGCATTTCATCCAGGTTATCGTATGCGGCGGGAATGCCCTGGCTTTGGGCGAATGAGCGGGCACGCTCGATGGAACGGGAGCAAACGGCTGCGGCGACGAAGCGTTCATTTTCCCTTGCGCCGCGCAGCACCCAGGACGTAATCCTTCCCGTGCCGACAAGCCCGAACCTGACGATATCCGGCATCCTGTCCTAGAGCTTCCTGACGAGGGAGATGGTGTAGAAGTAACGGGAGCCATCCTCGTTTTCGCGGATGGCGTACCAGTTCATAACATCCCCGTTAATGGAGACCTCCCACCAGTCGCGAACTTCCTCCGAGCCTTCTTCCTTGCTCTTCCAGCGGAAGCAAAGGAGGGTGCCGTCCATGAAGTATTCGTCAAACTCATCTTCAATGATCCACTCCTCCGGGCCGTTGGCAATGGAGAAGACGTAGGTGCCGTCTTCGTTTATCTGCCAGCGGCAGTCTCGCAATTCTGTGCTGCCCTGCGATACATCGTAGCCCTGCAGGGAAACACGTGCTTCCCAGGTGCCCACGATGGCTTCGCGGAAGTCGGAGGTTTGTTTTACCAGTCTCATGGGAGTCCAGTCTCCGGTGCTGACAATCAGTTCTCCGCGGATGGTGGTATGCCTGAACTCGCAATCCATTTCCTCTTCATCGATGCGGTTGATGATGTACTCGTCGATGAGGGTAATCTCTGCGCTGGACTGGCCGGTAAGGGTTACTTTGTTTCCTTCGATCTTGACATCGTACTCACGTAAGTGGCCCCATTTGGCGGCGGTCTCCGTGAAGTCGGGCTTGGAGGAACTCACCAGAGCCAGGGAGGTGGAACGGAAAGTCGTGACCGTCTTCTGGTTGGTAAGGGCGGTTTTTCTGTTGATTTCGGTCTGCATCCACTTGCCCAGGATGTTCTTCTCGATTTCCTGCTGGGAGGGGACGCGGACCTTCCTCAGGCTCACTGCATCGGTGTAGGTGGAACCGTCTTCATTCCGGCGAAGGGCCGTCAAAATGAGATTCTCTTTATCCAGGGCGGCAATTTCCCACCAGTCCCGTCCTTCCTGGGCTCCCTGGCCCACCTCTTTCCAACGGGAGCAGAAAAGCTTGCCATCCACGAAGTACTGGTCGAACTCGTCTTCAAAAGTAGTCCACCGCCCCGGGGCTGTACTCATGGAGAAGACGTAGGTACCATCGGCCTTAAGGTCCCAGCGACAGTCCTGGGGTTCATCGAATTCATCCAGCGGATAGAATCCTTCCCAGGATCCGATAATGGCGCTGCCGTAGTCCTCGGCAACCTTTGCCAAATGGACGTTTCCGTGCGATTCCTCATTGACCAGTTTTCCGTCCTTGAGCGTTTGGTGCCGGAACTTGCAAATCATTTCCTTCGAATTGAGGGAATAGATTGTGTAGCGGTTGATCAAGGTGACGGAAGGCTCGGGGTGACCGGTAAGGATAACCGTATTGCCGGTCATCTTCACCTCATAGTCCAGACGGTCATTCCATTTGGCGGCTTGCTCGGTATAGTCAGACTTGGAAGAACTGATGTAGGCCTGGGTGCTTGACACAAATGTGGTCACAGTCTTCTGGTTGGTAAGGGCGGGCTGACCGTCAATATCGGTTTCCATCCACTTACCAATAAGCAGTTCCACGGTTCCGGGGTCCAGGTCCCTGTCTTTGTAGCAACTGACAAAGAACAACAAGCTAATGGCCGTTGCAAGAAATAAAATGGCTTTTTTCATATAGGATATGTCGTGTTCGTTTTTGGGTTTAAAGTATTACTTGATGACTCCCAGCTCCTTGCCCACCTTTACGAAGGCGGCGATGGCTTTGTCCAGGTGCTGCTTCTCGTGGGCGGCGCTCAGCTGTACGCGGATGCGGGCCTGTCTGGGAAAAATCCGGGAATAACTTGGAACACGCTGCGAAGCATATGACTGCCAGGTAGCGTGCGATGTTTACGAAGTGGTGGGTTGTTCGCATTTCTTGTTTATACGTTCTTCAGGAAATAATCAACAACGGCGTCCTTACTTTCCTGGGTAGTCAGGAATTGGAAATGGTCTGTATCGGAGTGGACAATCTCACATTGGGGATAACGTTTCTTCCAACGCTGCTCATTGGTTTTGAATTCTGCCAATTCCATTTCCCTGAGTTCGGGAGATTTTACAAAGTTGCTATTGATAGGGATTGCTTCCGTGAAGTGGGTCGAAACGATGGAGGTAACCGGTCCGTTGTAGGTTTCCTCGGGCATGGTGGCCATCAGCTTGACGTCCAGTTCACCCCGGTGTTTGTTCCGTTCTTCACTCAGGTGAGGGAAGTAGTAGCCGGGCATAATCATCTCCTGGATTTTGATGTCGCGGTCCAGTTCTCCGTCCAGGACAATCACACGGGGTTTGTAGCTTTGTTTGTTGTAGATGCGGGCAGCAAGGGCCAGGGCCTGCTCACCACCGGCGCAGAATCCCGTAATAACCGCCACGTTGCGCTCTTTGACTACGCGTTCTATATACGTCTGATAGATATCAAGCAGGCCGTTCATGTCTGTCACTTGATCCTCCATGATGGTATGATAGGACTCGATGGCGTAGATGGCATACTTCTGGGAAACTTTCCGGGCCCATTCTCCAAAGAGGAAGTCAAAGCTGGTGAATCCGCTGATGACTATGATGACCGGTTTCTCCGGTTCGTTTTCTCCGTTGCCAAACCAGAAAGCATTGGGGTGCTTTTCGGCGGCCATGATGCGGCGAATGGTCCTCAGGGAATAGAAATCGTTGGCGGTAAGGTGAACGCCGGTCTGGTCTATCAATACAATCAGCTGCATGATGTGCAGGGACGTAATACCTACATCATTGATCAGATCGGCATCGATATTGATGCTGGGCAGGCCGAGAAGTTCGGCAGCGGCATTAACGAGCAGCTCTTCGCGCGGACTGATGGGCTCTTCATTGATGGTAATGGGACTGATGGCTTCGTTGACAAGGGTCGATTGGTCAATCTTACCGTTGATGTTCAGTTTAAACTCCTTGACCTGATTCCAGTAGGTGGGAACCATGTAGGCGGGGAGTTCCTTGGCCAGATTTTTCTTGATGGAATCGAAGCCCTTCACGCCAGGGGCCAGCATGACATAGGCCACTATATACTTCTCGGTACCTACCTGCTCCAGGCGCACAAAAGCCCTTGTCACACCTTCCTGCCTTTCAATAGCGGCAGTGATTTCTCCCAGTTCAATGCGGAAACTGCGCAGTTTGATCTGGCCGTCTTTGCGACCCACGTAATTGAAACTGCCGTCCGGGTTAAGCTTTACCAGGTCTCCGCTGTGATACAGCCTGGATACGTCTATTCCGTTGTGCTCTTTCTCGAAGGGGTTCTCGGTAAAGACCCGGGACGTCAGTTCCGGACGGTTCCAGTAGCCGTTGGTAACCTGCATACCCGCAATGCAGAGTTCTCCGGATTCTCCGGGAGCTACCTGTTTGCCTTCTTCGTTGACCACATAGCAAACAGTGCCGAGGGCGGGTTTGCCTATGCACTGCCATTCATCGGCATTCTTAAACTCGTGGGTAGTCATAACCACGCAGGTCTCGGTGGGGCCGTATGCATTGACAAAACGGTAGGGGTACTTTCCGGCTATTTTGCTGGTGAGGCTCTGCGGAATGGCTTCGCCACCGGCCGATAAGGTTTCAATGGCAGGGAAATTATAATCGGGGAAGATGGCCAGCAGGGAAGGGGGCATAAAGGCAAAGGTGACCTCCTTCTGTTTGATCAGACTGTGAAGAAGCACGGCATTGTGCCTCTCTTCATTCTGGGCAATGATGAGCGTTCCGCCATAGAAGAGCGAGGAATAGATCTCCAGGACCGAAGCGTCAAAGCTGATGCTGGCGAACTGGAGGATGACGGAGTGGTCGCTAATCTGGAAATTGTCCGGATGGCACACCGTCTGGCAGTAACTGTAAAGGGCCTTATAGGGGACAGAAACGCCTTTGGGCTGTCCCGTAGTGCCGGAAGTATAAATCATGTATACCTCTGAAAAGCCTCTTTTCAGGAGGGGGAGAGGCTCTGTCAGGGGACTGGAAAGAAGTTCGTCGATATTATCGGCCGTTATCAGGAAACTTACGCCGGCATCCTTGCAGATAAAGTCTCTGCGCTCCAGGGGATTCTCTACGTCAATGGGAACATAAGAGCAGCCCAGTTTGACGGAAGCCAGCATGCAAGGCAGGTAATGTTGGTTTCTGCCCAGGTATATACCAATGCGGACAGGAACCTCCGGGTCACCGGCATGGATATCTATCCTGGAAGCCAGGCCGGAAGCTATGCAGTTGGCCATCTCATCCATCTGGGCATACGTAACCTCTTGTTTGCCAATGACGTATGCGGTCTTATCCCGATATGTCTCAATAATGTTCCTTAGCCTTTCTGTCAGTTTTTCGAAATATATATCCATACACTTCTTGTTAATAATTCTTAGAACTTGAGAGCCACGTGGCCCAGTATCCAGCGTCCGGCCTGCCGCATGGGAGCTACACTGGATCCGCCTTGAACGTAAACCGTATTGGCAATGTTATAAACATTGATGCCCATTTCCACTTTCCAGATGTGGTAGCTGGCACCCAGGTCAAACAGCACGCGTGCCGGAATGTCAATGATCTGGGGTTCTGCTCCAGGTTGGGCGTGCTCGCTGTACTGTTTGGAAACAAAGTGGGCGTGAGCGTTGATCTTGAGCCCCTTCAGCACCTCATAGGATGCGGTAAGGTTGGCCTGCCAGTCCGGGATATTGTAAACGCTGTGGTTGATGATGCCGAAGTTCTGGGAATCCAGCACCCGCTGCCAGGTAACGTTACCGTCCACCATGAAACGGGAGAAGGAGTAACCGGCTACAAGCTCTGCACCGCCGTTGGTAAGACTACCGGCGTTGATGTTACCCAATTCACTCTGGATGATGAAATTATCGGCCTTATTGATAAAGCCGTTGAGTTCCAGTTTCAGGCCCGGGACAATCTTTCCGTCGCTGTAGAAAGACATCTGCCAGGAGTTCAGGTATTCGGGGGAGAGATCAGCATCTCCGTAGTTGATGTCAAACGTGTTGTTGCGGTAGTAATACGGTGAGTCTACGAAAGACTTGGAATAACTGATCTTGGCACTCCATTTGGGACGGGAGTAAATAAGGGCGATACGGGGGGACAGTTCGTTCATCACCTTGCCGTGGGAGCGCTTCTTGAAGTCGTATCTGAGACCGGCGTTCAGAACCAGCTGCTTCCAGGTGTGCTTGACCTGGAGATAGGCGTCGGCGCTGGTCTCCTTGCCAGTGTATAATACCTTGAGGTCGTTGTACGTCTTCAGGATTACGCTGAAATCATTTCCTTCCAGGTAGCTGGCGTCGGACAGCGTGAAATTGTTGAAGTGACCGCCCACCATGATGATACCCGAATGGTTCTTCCCAAAATTATAGTTGTAACTGCCCTGGGCCGAAACGCCATAAGTGTATTCGTTCCAGTTGGCGCTTTGGAATACTCCGTCGTAGAGTTCGAGGGTAACCCACTCCGCTCCGTTGGGATGGATTTCGTTGAATCCCACATCCGGAATCTTGTCTCCGCCAATCTGGTAGCGCTGCTGATTTTGCGAGTCAAAGAACACGGTAGCCTGCCAGGCAAATTTACCTGCGTTGTCGGAGTAACTTATCTCCGCATGTTGGGAACCGATGGCATAACCCGGAGCGTTGTTGTTGAAAAGACGGTATTTTTCGTAGCTGTACGGGGTAAAGAAGTAACTGAGGGCCAAGGGCGCCACCGTTTTGGCAAAACGGTGGTCGTACAGCAGGCTCACCTTGTTCCACTTCAGGGACAGACCCAGGTCGTAGGACGGCGTTTTGTTGTAGCCGCCAATAATCATGTCTCCTTCGATGGGCAAGTCCGAATAGGGTTGCTCAACCCTGTTGGCGCCCAAATGCACCTTTTGGCCGGTGGACTGGTAGATGCTGGCCCAGCTTAAGATGTCCAGAGACAGGTAACGCTTACCAAACAGGAGGTCTCCGCGGACCTGGCCGTAGTTGCCGGCGGCACCCTTGACCATGAATCCGTCCACGTCCGAGCCTTCCTTGGTAATGATGTTGACCACACCGGTAAGAGCCACGCCACCGTACAGGGAGGATGCAGGGCCTCGCAGCACCTCAATCTGTTTGACCTTTTCCAGGCTTATGGAGAAATCGGGGCTGGCGGCGTTGGTGGAATAACTGTTGAGGCGGTGGCCGTTGAGCATGATGAGGATCTTCTCCTGGCCGGAGGAATAGATGCCTCGCATAGCCACGTTCATCTCTTCGTTGCAGGCTATGTCCGTCATACCGGGCACGTACGCTATCAGGACTTCCTTGAGGGTTCTGGCCCCAATGGTACGGATCATCTCTTCCGTGATGAGGGTCACCGGCACAGGCGCTTCCTCAATGGATTCGGCCTGTTGGGAAGCCGTAGTAATGGTAGCGGTCTTGCCGGCCTTGATGCGGTTCACCATCTCGGCAAAGCGGGGGGCGTCGTTGTAGACGCTGTAATAAGGATCCACCGTGAGAAGTTTGGTGACCCAGGTCTGGGCCACTTCCGGCTTGTCCATATTGAGGTTACACAGGGCAAGCAGACGGTAAACGCCAATACGGGTCTCTCCTTTGAAGCTGTTGGCCGAACCTGCCAGGAGGGAGTCGGCCTTCTGGAAAAGGCCCAGCTCATAGGCCTCCTGGGCCGACTCATACACACGCGTAACATCCTGAGCCTTGGCGGCCGTGCAGATGAGCAGGATAAGGAGCGCGATTATGTATCTTTGGAATCTCATTTTACAATCTTTACAGGAATGATGAAGGTAAAGGTGCTTCCCACTTTGGGCTCGGTTTCCACGAGCAGCTGTCCGTTATGATTCTTGGTAATCAAATCGTAGGTGATGCCCATTCCCAGGCCGGTTCCCTGACCGGCGGGCTTGGTGGTGAAGAAATTCTCGAAGATCTTGGCCTTGACCTCGGGGGTCATACCCATACCGTTGTCCGTGATGTCAATGCGGATGTCTCCTTCATTGGCTCCCTTGGGCGTATAGGTCACTTTGGCCTGAATGGTGGGTTTGTAGTCCGGACCTTCCTGGCCGGTTCTTTCCTTAACCGTGTAGCAGGCGTTGTTCATAACGTTGAGAACGGCGCGGCTCAGGTCCTGGGGAATGACCATGAATTTGGGCAGCCCTTCCGGGATTTCTTCCTGGATGGAAATGTTGAAGCTCTTGTCGTTGGCGCGCATGGCATGGTAGCTGAGCCACACGTATTCGTGGACCAGCTGGCCAATGTCTGTGGGGAGCTTTTCGCCCGCCTTGCCGCGGCTTTGCAGCAGGATGCCCCGGATAATGCTGATGGCACGCTCTCCATGTTCCTGGATCTTGGCCAGGTTTTCCTTCAGGTCGGCCGAAATGTCCTGGAGATCGTCGGCATCGTCTTTTTCCAGCTTATCTCCGCAGTGGCTCAGGATATCCTGCATGTCCTCCAGCAGATTGGCCGACATCTTGCTGAAGTTGATGACAAAATTAAGCGGGTTCTGTATTTCGTGGGCAATACCGGCACTGAGGAGACCCAGGGAGGCCATCTTTTCCTGCTTGTGCAACTGTTGCTGCAAATATTCTACCTGTTTTTTCAGGTCTTCCATTTCCACATCCATAATATATTAGGTCAGGCTAATTACAAATTCTGTATAATCGTCTTTGGAGGAGTTCACCGTAATGTTGCCTCCGCAGTCGTGCATGATCTGCTGGCTCAGGTACAGGCCCACGCCGGGAGCCTCCGCGGTGGGCTTGGTGGTAAAGAAGGGGTCGAAAATCTTGTTCAGGATGCTTTCCTCAATACCTATACCGTTGTCGTAGATCTTGATGACGGCTTTGCCGTCTTCCTCCAGCACGGACAACCGGATGACGGGGCTGTACGGGGCACCACCTTTTTCGGCCTTCTTCTTGATGGCATAGACGCTGTTGGCCAGCATGGACATCAGGGACTTGCCCACCTGATCGGCCACCACATCCCGCATCAGGGGAGTGGCGGGCAGGTTGGTCTCTACCTGGATGCCCAGGGCGTTGATATCGCTGGCATAGTAGGCCTTGAGCTTGTCTACGCACTGCTGGCTAAGCTGGACCAGATCGGTGGGCTCGAACTTCTGGGAACGTTCCTTGAGCATTTCCTCCATGGCCTTCAGGGTACGGGTGGTGGAGGTTCCGTGCTGCTCAATCTTTTCCAGGTTGGTCTGCATCATATCCATAATATCCTGAGAATCCTCATAGATATCGTTGCTGATGTGTTCCTTCTCATCCTCAATGTTCTGACGCATATCCTTGTTCAGACCCAGCGTAAGATGGGCGAAGTTGTTGATATAGTTCATAGGGTTGAGGATGCGGTCAATCAGACCCTTGGTGAGCTTACCGATGGCGGCCTCACGCTCCTGGCGCAGCAGCTGGTCCTGGGCCGAACGCAGCTCTTTGGTACGCTCGTCCACAATGGCTTCCAGTCTTTGCTGCTCCTGGGCCATCCTGCGCATACGATGCTGGAACCAGAGATAGACCAGGCCCAGGATGACGAACAGGTAAAAGAGCAGGGAGTACCAGCGCACAAAGAACGGGTAGGGCCTCTTGAACTCATAGGGGATGCTCTGGCTAATCTGGCCGAAGGCGTCCCTGGAACGGACCTCCACCTGGTAGGAGCCAAAGTTGATGTCTGCAAACAGGAATTCCTGCTGGGGGCTCCAGGCCGACCAGGCATTGTCGTTATGCAGGCGGTAGCTGTACAGGGTTTCTCCGAGGGGATCCAGCTTGTCGTTGGCAAAACTCAAGGCGAGACCTCCGTCGTTGAAATTGAAACGGCGGATATGCAGCTGGGGCGTAAACAATTGGGCCGAAGTGCACTGATCCAGGTTGAAACGGATCAGTTCCTCGTTGTCTCCTATCCAGGCCAGTCCGCCATGGACCAGCATGGCGTTGACTTTCAATTGGGCAAAGGGCTCCACCCACTCCTCGAGTTCTTCCGGCATATCGTTGTAGAAGAGGCCGGTGCCGTCACTGTTGCCGTGCCATACGTTGCCGGCGTTGTCTACATACTCAAACAGCTTGGAGATGGGACCTTGGTCCTTCTTCTGGAACCGGTTGCCGCCGGCTTCCATATAATAATAGTCACCGGCTAGGGTGAGGGCCCACATACCGCCTTTCTCGTCTTTCTTGAAACTGGTGATATTGGGAATCTCCCCAATAACCTTGATTTCTTCTCCGGGGCGGAAACGGCAAACACGCTCCAGCTCACCCACCAGGAAGGAACCGTCTCCCAGGGCGGCCAGGGAGAGGGAGAACTTGGTGGTTAACTGACGGACCTTGCCGTTGTTGTATTCATAAAGACCGTCCGAGGTGGCCACATAGAGGATTCCGTTGGCGCCCTGCACCAAGTGCCAGCAAGCGTGGTTAATCTGGGCAACCGGGCGGAAACGCTGTCCCTCCAGGTGGAACAGGCCCTGGAACGTACCCACCATTAGGGTGGGGCCGCACATCTCTATGCAGGAGATCTGGCCTCTGAAGCCTTCCTTCTCCGTAAAGCGGGTGTAGATTTCGGAAACGGAGATGCTGAAAACGCCGTTGTCCGTGGCGCCCCAGACCGTTCCCTTTCCGTCATAGGCCAGTTTGGTAATACTGTTGGAGCAGAGTCCGTCTTCTACGTTGATTCTCCAGATTTCCTGTCCCTGGGCGTTAACGGCAATGACGCCGTCCGTGGCCGTGGCCAGCAGGATGCGGTTGTCGCTTATCTTGAGACGCTGGTAGACCTCAATCTCATTCCAACGGTCTACGGAAGTCTCTATAGCGCTTTCTTTGCCAGCCAGCGGGGTAAAGGAAACGCGGATGGAATCTCCCTCGAAGGACTCTACACGTCCCGTCAGGTTGATACCGTCAAAGAGGATGGCGCCGTCGGCATCCTTATGCAGACGGACCACACGGGAGATGTCCGGCGTGTGAACGATTCTCCAGTGGACTTGATCGTAAACAAGAAGGCCTTCAAAGTTGGCAAAGAAGGTGTGACCTTCTTCGTCACAGAGGACGTCGAAGTTACGGTTGTGGGCATCGTACTGGCCGGCCGAATAGTTCCTGAAGAACGGAACGCCCATATAGGCATCCGCTTTGCTTTGGGCGGCAGCCTGCACCGTGCACAGCAGCACGGCGGCCATCAAACTGATATGATACGCTAACCTTCTCATTTGAACGTCATATATGGAATGGAAGCACTCACGTAGCGGGTCCATTCCTGTTGGGTGAGGTTACGGTTGATTTTGCGATACAGCTGCTGGGCCATCTCATCGGCCGATGAATTGAGCGTCATCACGTTGCCGGATGAGGTGCCAATCCAGACGGTCTTGCCGTCGGCGTCTCCGCATACGGCCAAGGTCCATCCATCGTACGTATAGTCTACGGGAACCAGCCATTCGGTGGGAATCTTCTTGCTGTTGTCCTCCGGCCGTTTGGTTACTACCGTTGATTTCTGTTCCAGCTCTTCCTGGAAGGTTAACCCGCTCTCGTACAGCAGGTTGTCCATACTCCAGATATAGACGCTCTTGTCATAGCCGCCGGTAACCACGGTGGTTCCCTGCATAGCGATGCTGATGCAGCGGGACTTGTGGGCCGCCAACGTTTCCATTACGCGGTTGTATTTGTTCACAGGGTAGACCGTTCCGTCCATTACGCCCAGAAGCAGACATTGGGTGGCTTTGTCAAAATGGGCGGCCGTGACCACATAAGGAATAAGGGGCTTCTTGTCCACGATGGTACCCGTAATGTCCATTTCTGCGTAGGTGCCGTCGTTATAGAACAGGCCGATGGTATCGTTCCGGTTTACAATGGCCGACAGCGTCTTGCTTAAAGTAGTGCTTCCGGTAATCTTTCCGTCGGAGTACCAGCTCACGCTCTGGCGGCTGGCCAGAACCAGGCCTTCGCCCACGCGGACCAGTTTGAAATAACTGCCCTCGGGAAGCTGAATCTCCTGCAGATTTCCCTGGAAGTCGAGGATGCAAAGGGGACCCTTGAACGACAGGGCGTAAATTTTACCGTCAAATACCTGTACATCCCTGAAATCGTAGATGGGATTGAACAGAAGGGTTTGGGCCGAAAGGTTCTTGGCTCCGCCAATGACATCGGCGGTAAGCCAGACCACCTCACCGTAGTTGGTTGCAGCTACGCTTTGTCCCGGGGTGCCGGGAATCTGGGAGATGGCGTTGACGGCGCCGTTCTCCTGGACCCTGTGGCGGGGAACACCGCCCGTGGCCTGCGTCAGGGCTTTGAAGGTGTCCGAATAGTACTGGTTTCCCCGGTTGTTCTTAAGGAAATACCAGCTGGCATAGGCCAGGAGGTCGGCCACTTCGGGTTCACCGGCTTCGCGTCTTACCTGGGAGCTCACCGCCAGGCTGCGGGCCTGGGTACGGCGGTTGAGCGTATCGGCCACGTTCTTGGCGTACGTGGCTTCATCTCTCTGCTCAACGGCTATCATCTGCTGCCTTTCGGCATTGGCTCTTTCCTTTTCGGCCACTTCGGCAGCGGAGTTGGCCTTCTGCTCTGCCGCGTGGGCGGCGCGGCTTTCCATCTCGGCCCTTTCTGCGTTGCGGATGGCCAGGATGGATTGCTCTTCGGCCCTGTCTCTCTGCTGGTCAGAGATGGACTTCTGCTGGTAGGCGATATCCTCCATCTGCTGGCTCACGCGCTTGACGATGGCGGCATCCTTTTCTGCCTCCACCAGACGGTCCATTTCTTCCTGCATAGCTGCCAGCTCCCGCTGGGAATGTCTGCTTCCCAGGTGATAGGAGACCACGGCTACGCCAATCAGAAGGGCTGCTGCTGCCAGGGCGTACAATATGTTGGGACGGATTTTCACTTTCTGCGAATTACTAACTGGGTAATATCGTCACTTTGGGCGGCGCCGTTGATGAATTCCTTCACCTTGGCGTTGACGGTGTCCACAATGTGCTTGCTGTCTGTTCCCTTGCATTCTGCCAGGGTGGCTTCCAGCCGGGACTCCCCAAATTGGTCATGATTCTTGTTCTCGGCCTCGGTTACGCCGTCCGTATACATAAACAGGGTGTCACCGGGGTTGAGCTGAAGGGTATCGCTGGTGAAAGGAACGCCTTCCACAGCACCAAGAACCAGGTTGCAGGCCGATTGCAGGGGCTCCACCGTACCGTCTGCCCTGAGTATGTAAGGCGGGTTGTGTCCGGCGTTGGTGAAGTTGATGAGGCCGGTCTGCAAATCGTAGATGCCGTAGAACACGGTTACGAACATAGAGCCTACGCTTTCGTCGCAGAGGATGTCGTTGACCGTACTCATACACTCGTCGGTGGGCAGGTCCTGCAGGCCCGTAGCCTTGATGAGGGTACGGCTTACGGCCATAAAGATGGCAGCAGGGACACCCTTGCCGCTCACGTCGGCTATGGTGAACGCTATGCGGTGGTCGTCAACGGGGAAGAAGTCGTAGAAGTCTCCTCCCACATCCTTGGCGGCCAGCATACTGGCATAGATGTTCACGTTGCCTGCATCCGGGAGCTTCAGATCGAAGGTGCGGGGAAGGATGGCGTGCTGGATTTCCCGGGCCACGGAAAGGTCCGTCTGGATATCCACCAGCTGGGCGTGCTCCTTCTGGGCGCTGCGGATGTACTCAATCTGCTCTACCGCCTTGTCAATGGTGCGCTGGAGGTCGTCCAGGTCTATGGGCTTGGTGGCAAAGTCAAAGGCACCTCCGTTCATAGCGTGACGGATGTTGTCCATATCTCCATAGGCGCTCACCATGATGCACTTGAGGGACGGGATACGCATCTCGTTGATCTTGGCAAGAAGCGTAAGGCCATCCATCTCGGGCATATTGATGTCCGAAAGGATAATGGAAATATCCGGGTGCTTGAGAAGGACCTGGAGTGCTTCCAGCCCGTTGTGGGCAAAGAAGAACTCGTATTCCCCATTTCTGATCTTTCTGCGGAAGTATTGCGATAACAATAATTCGAGATCGGTCTCGTCGTCTACACTGAGAATTTTTACGGCCATTGTATTAGTAACTGTTTATCCGTCAAATATAATATAAATTTTTTAATTGGCTGATGTTACTTGATAACGCCCAGTTCTTTGCCCACTTTGATGAAGGCGGCGATGGCTTTATCCAGGTGCTTCTTCTCGTGGGCGGCGCTCAGCTGTACGCGGATGCGGGCCTGTCCCTGGGGCACCACCGGATAGTAGAAGCCGGTAACGAAGATGCCTTCCTTGGCCATAGCGGCGGCAAATTTCTGGGAGAGGGGAGCATCGTACAGCATAACCGCGCAGATGGCGCTCTGGGTGGGCTTGATGTCAAAGCCGGCGGCTATCATCTTGTCACGGAAGTAGTTCACGTTCTCTATGAGTTTGTCGTGCAGGGCGTCGCTTTCCTTCAGGATCTTGAAGGTCTCCAGGGCGGCTCCGGCAATCATAGGCGGGATGGAGTTGGAGAAGAGATAAGGACGGCTGCGCTGGCGGAGCATGTCAATGATCTCCTTTCGGCCTGTGGTGAAACCGCCTACCGCACCGCCGAAGGCCTTGCCCAGGGTGCCGGTGAAGATGTCAATGCGGCCGTAGCAGTCAAACTGTTCTGCCACGCCGTGACCGGTCTTGCCCACCACGCCGGCGCTGTGGCTCTCGTCCACCATTACCAGGGCGTCGTACTTTTCTGCTAGGTCGCAGATCTTGTCCATAGGGGCCACATTGCCGTCCATAGAGAACACGCCGTCCGTTACGATGATGCGGAAGCGGCAGGACTGGGCCTCTTTGAGTTTGGCCTCGAGGTCTGCCATATCGGCGTTGGCGTAGCGGAAACGCTGGGCCTTGCAAAGGCGCACGCCGTCAATGATGGAAGCGTGGTTCAGGGAGTCGGAGATGATGGCGTCTTCGGCCGTGAACAGGGGTTCGAACACACCACCGTTGGCGTCGAAGCAGGCGGCGTACAGAATGGCGTCTTCCGTGTGGAAGTACTCTGCAATGGCCTTTTCCAGCTCTTTGTGGATGTCCTGCGTGCCGCAGATGAAACGGACCGATGACATACCGTAGCCGCGGGCGTCCATAGCCTTCTTGGCAGCCTCAATGAGGCGGGGGTTGTCGGCCAGGCCCAGGTAGTTGTTGGCGCAGAAATTGAGGGCTTCGCTGCCGTCCTGCAGGGAGATGCAGGCGCTTTGGGCCGATGTGATATTTCTTTCTCTCTTGTAGAGTCCGGCCTCGTCAATGGCCTTTAACTCATCGCTCAGGTGCTGTTTGAAATTTCCGTACATAGTTTTTATGGCTTTTGTGCTTTCAAAATTAACGATTTTATCTTGAATATCTAAGCAAAATGTAATAAATTTGCGTGGATAAACGGAAAGATATGAAGAATGTTTTGGTGATTGGCTCCACGGGCCAGATTGGATCGGAACTCACTATGAAAATCCGTAGGGAGGTTCCCGGAAGCACAGTTGTAGCCGGCTATATCCCGGGCGCAGAACCCAAGGGTGAACTTCTGGAAAGCGGTCCCTCTGCCGTGGCCGACGTAAGAGACGCCGCCGGTCTGGCTGCCATTGTCTCTGAGTATAAGATAGATACCATCTACAACCTGGCCGCTTTGCTGTCGGCCGTTGCAGAGAGAAAGCCCCTCCTGGCCTGGGACATCCAGATGAACGGTCTCCTCAATATCCTGGAGATTGCCAGAGAAAAGGGCTGCGCCGTCTTTACTCCTTCTTCCATTGGCTCCTTCGGCCCGGAAACCCCGCACGTGGGAACGCCGCAGGACACCATCCAGCGCCCCCGCTCTATGTATGGCGTTACCAAGGTGGCCACAGAGCTTCTAAGTGACTATTACTTCCACAAATACGGGGTCGATACCCGTTCGGTCCGTTTCCCGGGCCTCATCTCCTATACCACCCTTCCGGGCGGCGGCACCACGGACTATGCCGTTGAGGTGTATTATTCGGCCGTGAAAGGGGAGGAGTTCGTATGCCCCATCGCTCCGGGAACATTTATGGATATGATGTATATGCCGGACGCCCTCCACGCCGCCATCCAGCTTATGGTGGCAGACCCGTCCCGCCTCAAGCACCGCAATTCCTTCAACATTGCGTCTATGAGCTTTGAGCCGGAACAGATCTTCGCCAAGATCCGCGAGTACATTCCTTCGCTGCGTGTCCGTTACGAGGTAGACCCTGTGCGTCAGGCCATTGCTACTTCCTGGCCCGACAGTATGGACGATTCCTGCGCCCGCGAAGAATGGGACTGGAAGCCCACTTATGATATGGACTCTATGACCCGCGATATGATTCGCCATCTCCGCGATAAACTTCTGTGATTTTTGGAGTGTAAGTTGAAAAAGGGCCGAAACTTTCGATTTGAAAGTCTCGGCTTTCTTTTTGCTTTTAAACTGAAAGTAATGTATTCAATTTCACCTTTTGGTGATTTTCGTAATGCATTGTTACTCAGTTATTTAAATATTTTGCAAAAATTCTAATCCTTTTGGGTGTAAAAATGGCTTATTTGTGTAGCATTGAAAATCAATGAGTTATAAAATTATTAAAAAATTTTGTAAAAAAAGTTTTGAAAAAATTTGCAAATCAAAAAAATTGCCGTAACTTTGCATCCGGATTGAGGAAGTGAGGTTCTCTCAACGGAATCAGTCTATTGGTTATTAGTTTTAGTGTTATTAATTATGTGGTTAGTGAGAGCGTCCGCCTGTGAAGGCCGACACTCTTTTTTTTATGCCCAGCGCGTCAGCCCTGCGCGCAAAAAAAGAGTGTCGAAAGAGTCTTCGACTCACTGGGGGCCTAATCCCCCAGACCCCCTGGGTCGGCCTTCGGCCTCCGCCGAATAAACCACAACGGTTGATTTGGGGTTCCTGTCTTGAAACCCCTCCCTCGCCGCTTCGCGGCGGAATTCATTGAGGAAAGTTAGCCCTGCGCGCAAAAAAAAAGAGTATAAGCCGTTTCACTCATTGGTGAGAGGACTCCCCAAACCCCTCCCTCGCCGCTTCGCGTCGGAAGTTTGCTACCTTTCGGGCCACAAATAAGAGTGTCAATAGAGCCTTCGACTCATTGTGGAGAGGACTCCCTGTGAAGAGAATCGGACGGGATGGAGTCGGTCTGGTGGCGTTGATGCTTGAGACGGGACAGCTCCAGGGCCATTTGCTCCAGGCGGGACTCGATGGATTCCAGGAGGGCCTGGTTCTCGTCCAGCTCGTTATTGGTGTTGTTGTAGATTTCCTCGATAATGTTGTCCATATCCTGCTGGGACAGGCCGAAGGAGTGTTCCAGCAGAATGATGTCCTTCTGTTTGATGCCGTATCGGCCCGCTTTTACGTAGATGCTGGCCCGGAGGTCGTCATTCAGGGGCTCTCCGGCCAGGGCTATATGGGCCTGTCGGCCTTGGACGCGGTAATCGTAGATATAGGTACGGGGCGCTACCAGACGGTTGTTTTCTACAAAGTTCTGGACATTGCGCTCGAAATTGTTGCTCTGGATGAGGGTGAAGGCACTCCAGATACTGGGCACCAGGATGATGACCAGAATGGTGCTGATGGCCTTGCGGCGGCGGGAAGCCAGTTCTTCGGAGATGCCGGAGACCGTGGGGAATCCCAGGTACTTGACCATAAAGTACGTGGCCAGGGCAATGAACACACTGTTGATCACAAACAGATACAGTGCGCCAAAGAAATAATGCATATTGAGATGGGCCAGACCGTAGCCGGCGGTGCACAGCGGTGGCATCAAGGCGGTGGCAATGGCTACGCCCGAAAGCACCGTTCCGCGCTCCTTGCGGCTGTTTTCCAGTATACCCGCCATACCGCCGAAGAAAGCGATGAGCACATCGTAGATGGTGGGCGAGGTACGGGCCTCCAGCTCGGTGGGATTGACCAGCGACAGGGGAGAGGCCAGGAAAAACAGGGTAGAGGCAATCAGGGAGACAACGACCATAGCCAGCAGGTTCTTGCCGGCCAGTTTGAGCAGATCTACGTCGTTGGTTCCCAGGGCCAGGCCTGCGCCAATGATGGGGCCCATCAGCGGGGACACCAGCATAGCGCCAATGATGACCGCCGTGGAGTTGACGTTAAGGCCCACGGAAGCCAGGACTATGGCAAAAGCCAGAATCCATACATTGGGACCGCGGAACCAGATGGACGACTTGATACGGTGGGTGGCGGCCTCCGTATCAATCTCGTCAAAGATGTAGCCGTAGTATCTGACCACGCGGCGAAGTCTATTCCATATGCGATTGAAGTCCATACCCTTATAAATATTGGCGCAATTTAAGCAATTTTTCTTTATCTTTGTAAAGATATGAACCACGATATGAAAGAAATCACTAAAGGAATCCGCTACATTGGCGTAGATCATCTGGATCTGGATCTGTTTGAGAGTCAATATATAGTGCCGGAAGGTATGGCCTACAACTCCTATGTTATTATGGATGAGAAAGTAGCCATCCTGGATACGGCCGATGCCCGCAAGGGAGAGGAATGGCTCAAAAATCTGGAAGAGGCGTTAGAGGACCGAAAGCCGGATTACCTGGTTATCCACCATATGGAGCCGGACCATTCGGCCTCTGTGGCTCCCGTACTGGAGAAATACCCCGATGTAACGGTAGTGGGCAGCGCTATGGCCCTCAAGTTCCTGGGTCAGTTTATGCCCGATAAGCCGGTGGGAAAGACCCTGGCCATCAAGGAAGGCGACACCCTCCCGCTGGGCAGCCATACCCTCAAGTTCTTCGCCGCCCCTATGGTTCACTGGCCGGAGGTGATGGTGTCGGTGGATACCGCCACCGGCGTTCTCTTTTCGGCCGATGCCTTTGGCAAATTCGGAGCCCTGTGCAAAACCGCCTTCTGGGCCGATGAAGACCCCGACTGGGTGTGCGAAGGCCGCCGCTACTACTTCAACATCTGCGGCAAATACGGCCCCCAGGTGCAGGCCCTGCTGAAAAAGCTGGGAGGGGAGAGCATCAGCCTCATTGCCCCGCTGCACGGCCCCATCATCCGCAAAGACCTGGGTTATTACCTGGACCTCTATAATACCTGGAGCAGCTACGGTGTAGAAACCGAGGGCGTGTTTGTGGCCTATGCCTCCATCCACGGCGGCACGGCCGAGGTAGCAGAAAAAGTAGCCGAGAAGCTAAGAGCTATGGGCTGCCCCAAGGTGGCCACCTCCGACCTTACCAGAGACGACAGGGCCGAAGCCGTAGAAGACGCCTTCCGCTACGGAAAGATGGTGCTGGCCGCCTGTTCCTACGATGCCGGCCTCTTTACACCCGCACACGATTTCCTGCACTCGCTGCAGATCAAGGGCTACAGCAAGCGCAAAGTGGCCCTCATAGAAAACGGTTCCTGGGCCCCCAGCGCCGCCCGCGTAATGAAAGAGATGCTGGGCGCTATGAAGGAAGTGGAAATTGTAGGGGAGCCGGTAACCATCCGCAGCCGCTACAAAGAGGCAGATGAACCCGCCCTCGATGCCCTCTGTAAAGCCATCTTGCTATGATAATCAGAAGTAAAGCCCCGCTCAGACTGGGTCTGGCCGGCGGAGGATCCGACGTATCCCCGTACTCGGACCTCTATGGCGGCAATGTGCTCAATGCCACCATCAACCTGGCTGCCTATTGCTCCATCGAGCCCCTCAAATTGCCCGTGATGCGGGTCAATGCGGCCGATGCCGGCATCCGCCAGGAAGTGAGCCTGGGCACCGGTCCCGTGAATTCCGGCGCGCTGCTCATTGATGGCGTGTATAACCGCGTAATCCGTGACTTCGGCCCCATTCCTTCTCCGGGCTTTGCCATTACCACGTACAACGACGCCCCGGCCGGCTCCGGTCTGGGAACGTCTTCCACAATGGTGGTATGCATCCTCAAGTGCTTTGCCGAGTGGATGGGAATCCCTCTGGGAGACTACGAACTGGCCCGCCTGGCCTACGAGATTGAGCGAAAAGACCTCCTTCTGGCCGGCGGCAAGCAAGACCAATACGCCGCTGCCTTTGGCGGCTTCAACTTTATGGAGTTCCTTCCCAGCGACATGGTCATAGTGAATCCGCTCCGCGTCAAGGACTGGATCATTGAAGAGCTGGAAGCCTCTATGCTCCTGTATTTTACGGGCCGAAGCAGATCTTCGGCCGCCATCATCTCCGAGCAGCAGAAAGCCACGCGCAGCGGGGCCACCGAGGCCGTGGAAGCCATGCACCGCATCAAACAGAGCGCCATTGATATGAAGCTGGCCCTCCTGAAGGGGGATATGGCCCGCTTTTCCGCCATCCTGGGCCAGGCCTGGGAAGACAAGAAGAAGATGGCCGGAGCCATTACCAATCCCATGATTCAGGAAGCCTTTGACACGGCTATGGCAGCCGGTGCCATCTCTGGAAAGGTTTCCGGAGCTGGCGGTGGCGGTTTCATGATGCTTATAGTACCTCCGGAGCATCGCGTAGCCGTGATTGAAGCTCTATCCCAATTGCCCGGAAAGGTGGTCCCGTTCCAGTTTACGGAAAAAGGAGCCGTGGCATGGAAGTTATAGTCCTGGCCGGCGGTCTGGGTACCCGTCTTAGGTCCGTTGTCAAAGAAATCCCCAAATGTCTGGCGCCGATTGTATCCCGAGCACCGGAAAGGGCCGATTTGTGCTCGAACCCTTCTTTTGGGGCCTCTCGAGCACCAGAGGAGGCTAATTTGTGCTCGGACCGGCCGTTTCTTGGGTATTTGTTGGACTGGCTGGTAAGTCAGGAGGTGGACCATGTGGTGTTCTCCGTGGGGTATCTAAGAGAGCAGGTCATTGACTATGTTCGATCTGGTGAGTGGTCCTTTACTTATGATTTTGCCGTAGAGGAATCCCCGTTGGGAACGGGTGGAGGAATTCGTCTGGCTTTGGAGAAATGCCGTGAGAATCAGGTGTTTTTGGTCAATGGAGACACGTTCTTTCCGGTAAACTTGAAAGAAATGTCTTTCCAGTACGCCGTAACCCTGGCCCTCAAACCTATGAAGGATTTTGACCGATACGGTTCGGTATCTGTTGCCCCCCAACCGGTTTTGAGAAATTATTTTTCGGGACGGGACCCGAAAAACCAATTTCCCAAAACCTCCACAGAGCCTGCGCACAAGAATGACCCCCAACCGTCTATTTTAGAACCCCGACCGGTTTTAGGAAATTATTTTTCGCAAGGCTTTGCGAAAAACCAATTTCCCAAAACCTTCACAAGCCCCGCGCACGAAGAAGAGGACCGGAAAAACCAATTTTCCTCTGACTCCACAAGCCTAGCGCTACAAGTTAGAGCATTCCAGGAGAAGCAGCATTGCGAGGA
>JAEEGG010008864.1_pt1 | contig 22680 bp, 6 predicted proteins | sample 9134161 | NCBI WGS metagenome assembly JAEEGG01 (sample SAMN16246543, study PRJNA631951) | gut metagenome | biome: gut microbiome; feature: rumen; material: CR-attached | host: Bos | place: Iran: Karaj | collected 2018-10
AAGTATTCCAAGTGCTACTTGCATTCTAAATTTAAAATTTTTAAGATTTTCTTTTATTCCTAAAAACATATCTGTTGTAGCAACTCCCCAGTTAAGCCTAAATTTTCCTAAATTCTTTGTATATGTACCTGGTTCAAATCTTGGGTCTTGATGAAGTCCACAGCCATAATAATTTGCTGTAGCACCATCCGCAATTAATCCTGTTGAAGACCATAATGGTATTGCTTGATATACATTTTGACCTGGTTTTAAATTAAAACCAATTGCCTTATATGAGTTCGCAGAATTGATAAATGAATCATGTGATAACATTACACCTTTTAATAATCCAGTAGTTCCTGAAGAATAAACAACTGCAAGTGGCATATCTTCTTCATACTTAACTCTTTCAGGTAAAGGTGTTTTTTTACCTTTTTTAATAAAATCATTATATAGTTCATATCTTGGGTCATCATATTTTTCAAATTCTAAAAATTTCCCCATGATTGAAGAATTTAAAGTAGGCACTACTATTATATGTTCTAATCCTGTTTCTTCAATTACTCTATCAAACTTTTCTTTATTTTCGTCATAGAATTTATCCATTATGATTAATGTTTTACTATTTTTAAATTTTATATCACTAATCATACCTTCTATATCTAAATATGGTGGTAAAAAGATACCTACTGATCCTAGATGTCCAAATGAATAAAGTGATGTCATCCCTTCTGGAATACCAGGTAAACATACAGAGACATAATCTCCTTTACCTATGCCATAATTACATAATGCTTTAGTTAAGTCATTAGTTCTTTTAATAAGTTTTCTGTAAGAAATTTTATTACCAAAATACTCAATCGCTGTTCTCCACATATTCTTTTTGTTATTATTAATTAATGCTTCAGTAATTGTTTGCTTTGGTTGTTCAGCGAAATATGCTTCTTCATTATAATCTGCTAATTGTGGTTTATCTAAGGATGGATAACCAGTCATAGGTCCTTGAATTTCTCCACGAGCTAACTTCATAAGATATCTTTCTCTTAGCTTTTGATCTTCTTCAGATAATTCAGCAATATGAATTCTATATTTATCAAATTGATTAGACATAAAAATCCCCCTTTGATATGCATTATTTTACCATATTTTAATCAAATTTCAAAATTTGTGATATAATCTTTATGGAGGCTAACATGAAATTATTTGAAAAACCAAAACACATATCAAAAAGGAAAAAGGAAAAATTAAGATTACAAGAAAAAGAAGAAATAAGACAAGATAAAAAAGTAATGAAAGAAAAGTTTAAATCCTTTGATTTAAAACCATTCTTTGGAGGTATAGCAGTAGGTATAGCAAATATTATTCCTGGAGTTTCTGGTGGAACAATGCTTGTTATATTTGATTTATTTGAAAAATTAGCTAACTCTATAAGTGATTTATTTAAGAAAGGATCTACTACTAAAAAACAAAGTTTTATATTCTTGCTTAAAGTTGGTTTAGGAGCAGTTATTGGTATAGTAGCATTTGCTAAAGTACTAGGATTTACTTTATCTCATATAGAAGCAGAAACTATATTCTGGTTTATGGGATTAATACTATTTAGTGTACCTATAATAATTAGAAATGAATTAAAAGGAGAAAAATTTAATATTATATTCTTCTTAATAGGAGCTTTAATTATTGGAGCACTTGAATACTTTAATTTAAATGGTGGTCTTGCTAATACTGGTGATGATGGTAGTATATTAAATTATCTAGTGCTTGCAGGTCTTGGTGCTATCGGAGGTATATCAATGATATTCCCTGGTATATCAGGATCTATGGTTATGCTAGTACTTGGTAAGTATGAAATGGTTAGAAGTTATATTGATCAAGTTACATCACTTGATATAAATATCTATATTAAACTTATAATCTTTGGTATAGGAGCAATTCTTGGAGTAATTATTAGTTCTAAAGTATTATCTAAAGTAATAAATAAATTTAGAGGTAAAACAGTTAGTTTAATACTAGGATTTATTATTGCAAGTGCTCTAATTCTTCCACTTAATTTAGAAACTAAATTAGTATTATCTACAGAAAAAATATGTGGTTTATTAGTAAGTTTTGTACTAGGTGGAGTATTAATATACTTACTTGATAGATTAGAAAAAAAGAATTCAGATTAATCTGAATTCTTTTTTATTAAACTGTTAAAGTAATCCTCAAAATTCCTTTGAATATTACTTATTAATTCATTTAATTTTTTAGAAGCATTAATATATTTATTATAGTCTTCATAGCTATGTAATTTATCAAACAGATCTTCAAGTTTATTATCTATATTTATATCTTTATTACCTAGTCTTTCTGATTCTTTTTGAAGATTAGTTATTTCTTTTATTAAAGATTTTATATCTGAATTATTATTTAATATCTCATCATATTTTTTATATTCTTTATACTCTTCAGTATTTAGAATATCTAATTTTAAATCTTCAATATCACTTAAAACATTATTCATCTATTTCTCCATCAAGTGACCATGTTTTAGCTTCAGTTATTTTAACATTAATAATTTTACCAATATAATCTTTAGGACATTTAACATTAACTAATTTCATAGTATCAGTATATCCACAGCATAAGTCTTCATTCTTTTCTGATACTCCTTCGATTAATACTGGTACTATTGTATTTAATAATTTATCATTATTTTCTTTATAGTATTCGTTAACTAATTTATTTAATCTTGCTAATCTTTCTTCTTTTTCTTTTAGCGAAACATTATCTTCCATAGAAGCAGCAGGAGTATTTTCTCTTGGTGAATATATAAAAGTATATGCTCCATCATATTTACACTTCTCTACTACATCAAGTGTTTCTAAGAAATCTTCTTCTGTTTCTCCAGGAAAACCTACTATTATATCTGTAGTAACTGATGCATTCTTTATTTTAGATTTAATTTTATTAAATAATTCTAAGTAACTTTCTTTAGTATATCTTCTACCCATTAATTTAAGTATTTTATTTGATCCACTTTGAAGTGGTAAATGTATATAAGGCATAATATTATCATATTTTGCAATTATATCTATCATTTCATCAGAGAAATCCCATGGATGAGAAGTAACAAATCTTACTCTTGGTATATTAGTTTTTGCTACTAATTCAAGTAGTTCTGCAAAAGATATTCCGTCCTCTAGATCTTTACCATAAGCATTAACATTTTGTCCAAGAAGTGTTACTTCTTTATAACCAAGTTTAATAATATCATCTATTTCTTTTAAGATATCTTCTTTTCTTCTACTTCTTTGTTTTCCTCTTGTATAAGGAACTATACAGTAAGTACAGAATTTATCACATCCATACATAATATTAACAAATGCTTTATACATACTATCTCTTTTAACAGGAAGATTTTCTATTATATCTCCTTCTTTAGAGAATACTTCTACTACTTGTTCATTTTTATCTATTGCTTCACTAATTAACTGTGGTAAATTTTGAATATTATGAGTACCAAATACTATATCTACAGTTTTCTTTTTTCTTTCTAGTTCATCTACTACAGATACTTCTTGTGCCATACATCCACATACTGCTAGTAATATATTTGGTTTAGTTTCTTTTAAATGTTGAATTCTACCTATCATACCAAATACTTTATTATGAGCATTCTCTCTAATAGCACATGTATTAAGTAAAATAATATCTGCATCTTCCATACTATCTGTTTTAGTAAATGACATATCTTCAAGTATTGCAGATATAGTTTCACTATCTCTAACATTAGCTTGACAACCATAAGTAATTAAATGATACTTTTTACCTATACCTATTTTACTTAATTCATTATTCATAATATAAGCATCAGTAAGAACTTTAACTTCTTCTTTAGTTCTTCTTTTTGCTTTTAAATAAGATGGTCTTTCTTTTTCCATATAGCACCTCTTTAACAAAAAGTATTATATCAAAAAAAGAAACTATTTTAAATAGTTTCTTTTATAGACTTACGTTTTATATTCAATAATAGAATAATTAATAATGTAATTACTATTAATCCTATTAAAGGATATATTATTCTAAATTGTCCAGTTTGAATAGATACTATTAATGTAGCTACTGCAGATGCTGTCATATGACCATATTCTGAAGTAAAGTTTTCTCTTACATTGGAACTTAAAGTACCATCTTCATATACTGTAAATTGTAATTCATTATCTAAATTATCTTTTAACATATATTCACCAGTACTTAAGTTGTTAATATATATTCTACCTTTTATAGATTTTAAGTTTTCTGTTTCTTTACCGATACTATATTTACCAGCACCGTCAGAATCAACTTTTAATGGTGCATATGTACCATTTTCTAATCTATATAATTTGTAAGTCTTTGCAGTATCAAGTGCATTACCATCTTCCATCTTAGTAATAATAATATCTTTAGAAGTATTATCAGTACCAAATACATTTGCTAGGAATCTAGATAAGCTTGATTGTAAATTTTCACCATTTCTTGAACCATTTCTTAATGTAATATTATCTGGAATAACAAATCCATTATCATTAATATTATGGTAGTTAAGATTAATAGTTAAAGTATATTGTGGATCTAATACTAGATCTGCATCAAGTTCTACCGAGAAGTAGAATTGATCACCTATCTTAACTTCTGGGCATCCATAGTCTTCAGAATAGTTTCTAACACTTGCATCAATTGCTTCTTGAACTGTGTTGTAGCAAATACCTTCAACACAAGCAATCTTAACATCTGTTTCTCCTAATCCTTTTAATGTCATTGAATATGTTCCAGTTAAGTTTCCAAATTCATCATAATCAGTTGAAATATAAGGAACATAATTTTCTTCTACATCATCAATTTGTGCATCGATTACAATTGGTTTATTACTTACGAATTTACCATCATAGAAGTTAAATTCATTTCCTTTATGGGTGATTGCATACCCACCTAAATTACTAATTAGTGGTGAAACTGTATTAACATTTCCATCCTTATTACCAATAGTTAGGTATCCGCCTCGGTCATTTTTAATTGATGTAATTTGACCACCTAAAATTGTTAAATAACATCCACTTGATGAAATACAGTTTTCTACAGTTCTAAATGTACCATTATTAATAGTCATTTTCCAATCATTTTCCGCATAATTAACTGTACCTCCATTGATTACTGCAGTATGTTTAAGTTCACTAGCAACATAAATATTTCTTTCGTCCACATTATTATTTAATTCAGTAATTACTCCCGAATTAACAACTATGTATCCTGCATTTCCTACATAACGAACAGTTGCACCAGCAATAGTAATACTTCCCACATTTCTTATAATGTCTATTTTACCAGCACTAAGTGTTACTGTATCTGATGATTTATTATATAGTGTATCTATTTTTGATTCAGAATCTAGTGTTAATGAACCTATATTTATTATTTCCTCTTTAATTTCTCCTGAAACTAATGATAATGATCCTGTTTGGTTATTTGTAGCCTTAATTATAGTTGCACCATTAACTGCCATTGTTCCAGCGTTAGTTGCCTTATCTACAGTTCCACCATTGATGTATAATGTGCCTGTATTTGTGGCATTTTTAATATTACCATCCATTAATGTGAACTCTGAAGCATTATTTAATTTATAAATTGTACCAATATTAACAACAACAGTTCCTGATGTATTAGTAATACTTCCTATTCCACCATATGTTGTAGTAAGGTCATTTAGATATGCTTCATCAGTTATTGTTAATGTTGCATTACTATCAACATTAAGATTTGCATCATAGAATCTTCCATTTAAGTCTATTGTTAAATCTTTATCTACACTTATATCATAATCAGTTAATAATTCAGAAGAACTGTAGAATATTCTTAATTTGTCGCCAGATGATGAATTATTAATAGCTTCTCGTATTGATGTATATGGTGTATCAGTAGTTACATTAAGAACTTTATTTGCGCTATTATCTAGTACATATCTTGCTCCATCTGAATATGGATTAAATATAGTGAATCCATCTTCTTTATCATTGAAGTGACATAATCTATTAGTATTTAAATGAACTAATCCACCATAATGGTTAAGTCCTTGGAAATCAGCTTGACATGATACATCTTCCATATCATTTCCACTAGCACTACTACCATCTTTAACATTAAGATTAACTGGTTGTGTAGTATTTTCAATAAATACTTTATCAATATAACCACTCTCTTGAGTAATAGTAGATCTACGAGCATACAATCCATATGTATAATCTCTTACATTAGTTGCAGGAACTATATATCCATTCTTTATTGTAACAGTTGCTTCTTGTGCTTCTATTGCAGAGACAGAATAATCTAGTCCACGGTTAGAGCCAGTTGGTTCATCTGTAATATCATATATATGAACATATGGTTGACCACAGAATGAATCTCTATATAGATTATCTCCAACACGGTAATAATAGTCACCGCAGAAATGCGCTAATCTAGTTAGACTATCATCAAAGCCAATAGATCCAGATTCTATAATTAAATTCTTTCCATCTCCAACATAAATTGCTCCATTGTTTATTAGATATTTTCCATTAAATGATCCACTAATACTACCGCTAATTCTTGTTGTTACTGCAGCATTATTTGTACAAGATCTATTTACAGTATAATCAAAATCATACCAAGCTTCTTCTAAGCCATATGTTTTAAATGTTCCAGACAATGTAGCATTATTACCACCAGTACCATGATATGTTTCACCTTTTGTTACTACATCAACATTAGTTAAAGTAGTATTACCTCCATTATCAGTTACACCTTTTCCGCCACCTCTAATAATAGTATCTGTAGCAGTCAATGTTCCAGTATTTGAAATAGAATATGGATATCTACCATCAATAGTTCCACCAGTAATTGTTAATGTTCCATTGTTATCAATACCCCTAGCAGCAATAACATTTGTATTATCCATTGTCATTGTTCCATTATTTCTAATAACACTATCATGTATTAATCCAACAGCTCCATCATTATCTTTTATTGCTTCAATAGTAGAATCACTAATATCAATTGTTCCATTATTTACGATTGCTAAGAATGTATAATCACCATCGAAGTATAAGTAATCAATATTCATTGTAGCATCAGCATTATTAATTATTGATTCAGTAAGTAATACATGTACATCATTTTTCTCTTTTACAACATAATAATCATAATCTGCTTCTAAACTATCAGTTGTATTAACCTTTATATAAGTTGGATTATTACAATCAGATGTATCATTTGAATCTCCAACAAAATTAATTGTTCCACTATTTGTAATTACATTAGCTTGTAATGTTTCAAAATATCCTTGATAAATATTCATTGTTGCATTTTCATTGTTCTTAAACATTGTTCCTAATGCTTTTATATTTGCTGCACTAACTCTATTTAAGTCTACTGTACCATTATTTGTTATTATTCTTGCTCCAGAAACTGATTCAAATATTGGTTCTCCAGAAAGCGAACCATAGTTTGAAGCTCCATAAACACTTACAATTCCGTTATTAATAATGAATGGAACTTCTACTTTTTCTCCTGTATCAGGATCACTAGTATCAACATTATTAATCTTTACGTGACTTGTGCCTACTGTATAGTTATCTGGTACAGTTTCACTGCCACTATATGGAATAAATTCATTAGTTACTGGTACTCTATCAGCAGGATCAATTGATTGATATTGATAGAAGTATGGAGTATCAGAAGCTTTCATGTAACTAAAGTATAATTCAAATACTTTTCCTTCTTGAATTACATATGAAGTAGCATCTGAGAAATTAGTATAATCTCTAACCCAAATTAGCTTATCACCTATATTAGCTTCATCGAATGCTAATTGAACATCGAAGTAGTATACACCAGTTGTATAGTTAAGTATCAATGGTAATATATCAAGATATTTTTCTTGCGGACTAATATCTCTTCTATATGCAATGTCATAGCCTTCTTCGATTTCTTCAACATGCATATCTATAGGATTACTTGATCCTTTAAATACACCATCATAGAAATATAAATTATTTGGAGATGTTTCTGTTCCAGTTGCACTTATACCAAATGTACTACCTGAAATTTCAGGATTTGTTTTAGAAACATTTAATTTACTTGTTCCTTCAATTAAATCTCCTTTGGTACCAATAGTTACTGTAGTACCAGAAGCATTATTCATTAATATACCTGTTGAAGATGATGAATTAATCTTACCACCAGTTACAGTTACTTTATTTCCAGAACCTTCTAATACTAATGTACCATTTACAGTTCCAGATGTTTGGTTATATGTATTTCCACCTTCTAGTAAATTGAATTGTAATCTGTCATATTGACCACCAGAAATATTAATTGTATTTCCACTAAGCATTGAAGCATATATTGTTGGTCTACTTGATTTACCCCCAAATTTAGAGTTTTCTAAGTTTAATGTTGAGCCTTCAAATACTCCTAATGTTTGTTCTTGAGCTATACTACTATATCTCGAATCTTCATTTGCATCAAAATCAGAAATTGTTACTTCAGAATTATTTACAGTGAATAAAGGTTTAAGGGTTGCATATGTTTGTGATAAATTTTCATCTTTCCAAATTTCATAGTAGTTATTATTTTCAGCAGTATCGAAGTAACCTCCAGTTACAGTTATATCTGCATTTGTTCCAAATATCGTATTCGAATTATATGTACCATCATTAATAGTTAATGTACTCTTGTTTTCATTATTTTCACCAAGAGATACAATATCAAGTCCTGATGATGAAACATTATCAATAGTTAAGTTTGAATTATTCTTAATTAAGTTACTTTGTTTAAAGTAATTATCAACATTATTAGTATTAGTTGTACCATTAAATGTCATAGTACCATTATTTTCATATCCGAATTCACCAACAATATTATCAGTACCTGAACCTGTAATAGTTAAAGTACCATTATTATTTATTAATCCGTTTTTACTATATGAATTTAATTTTGAACCTGCAGCATAATTAATTGTTAAATTCTTACCTTCAGGAACTGTTACTCTATTAGCAGAGTCATAATTTCCTGAAATATTTATTACTGAATTATCAGGTGCTTCACTAATTGCTGTTTGTAATGATTTATATGGAGTTCCATTTACATCAATAAGATTTGCTCTTGTTGAATTATCAACAGAAGCAAGGCTTATTTGACCTGATGAATTACTGTTATCATATAAAACATCATATCCACTAGCAATATTATTAATCGGAATATCCATAACATCTGTCATATCAGTAACAGAAGCATTTTGAATACTACCATCATAGTAATTAACTTCACATAAGTTATTAGATGACATTGGATATTCTCTTTCATCTAATAGTGTAAATTGTTGATTTGTATATTCCCCAGAAACTTGTACTGGTCTTCCATTTGTATCTGCTGCTACTGTTCCCCACCAGTCATTTCTATGAGTAATTCTTTCGTATTGTGCAAATGTGAATTCGATAGAATCTAATGTAGGTGTACCATGAGAATTACAATTACCTGTAATTGCATATTTATTACTTGTTGTAGTAATAGTTGGTCCATTTGTAATATCACCATCATCATCACCAATAGTAACAGTTGCCTTTAAATATCCATATGCAGCAGTTCTTGGTGTAACTTGTCCTCTTCTCCAGTAATAAACTGTGAATGGACGGTTGTCTATTGCTGGTTTATTATTGCCTGTAATGACACTATCACCTTTTACAGTCAAATCATTACGGTTAATAATACCTGTAGAAACAGTTGTACCATCTACAACCATAGTTGCGTCATTCACAAGTGCAGTTCCTGTTATTGAGCCACCTCTAATATTAGCAGTTCCTTTTACAGTAATCATAGTCGCACCTTCAGCTATACCATAGTGTCCATTACCTGAGTTTATATACATGAATGTATATAAATTATTTAATGTTCCAACATTTGTACCATTAGTATTTAATTCACCCATATTATAAATACTAGAAATCTCTGCACCTGTTGTATTTGTGGTACCAAAGTTCAAAATTGTAGGTGCTGTAGCAGATGTAATAGTAGAAGTCTTTCCATCTTCTTCTATGATATTAAGATCTCCACCAAAGTTACGAATCGCATTAACTTCTGTCACAGTATTATATATATTAAGTTCTGTATCAGCAAAGTTGTATGAAATAGGATCATATCCTCCACCATACTTATATGTATTATTTTGATAGATATCATTAAATCCTACACCATCATATAATGATGCTTTACCAAAGTTTGTTATTTGTCCTGTTAATGTAGACCCATCATCTACTCTTACAATACCTTTATTATAGATAACACCATCGTTTCTATCATACCATCCAGTATAACCACTTTGTGTCGCTTCCTTTATACGATAACTATATTGATTATTATATAAAGATTGAGATAAATAATTATCATAACCATTACTTACTGAAACAGTATTACAACTATCTGTTAAGCTAATACTTGATGAATGAAGATCTAGTGATGCATCATCATTAACCATAATACCTGTACCATTTTGTCCAGTAATCTCTATGTTACTTAATTCATAGGTACCTGCATTATATCTTATTCCTGTTGCACCATATTCTCTTTGATTTGAACAAGATGAAGAATTTAATGTGATTTTTAAATTACCATTGTTTATTAAGTTTCCGCCTTCATTAACAATACCTGTACTATTAGCAGCATATACATTAATAACTGGATCTGCTTCTGCGATTAATGTTCCTTCATTATGAATACCTTCTGATGAATTAACATCAAATATTACATTCTTTATTGTTAATGTTGAATCTTTTCTATTTCTAATAATACCTGTACCACTATCATTTGTCATTATTGATTTAGCACCAAGTATTGGTTCAGTTTTAATGTTATATGTTTTTTCTAGATTGTTTTTCATTTCTGCATATTCATCACCAATTATGCAAGAAATTTTAGCATATCCATCACCAGTATTACCTGTCATAGTTGATGTGCCATCATGAGTAGGAATACTTTGATTTCCAGCGATAGTTGTTCCTGTAGTGAATACGTGGTTAGTAACTTCATATGCATCTACTATTGTTGCATTAGGAGTATATACATATCCAGAGCCTCCACCGCCTCCACGGTCATCGTCTCCGGAACTATCTGGTGTAGCACCACCGCCACCGAACCAGCCGCCGCCTCCGGCACCGCCGTATCCACCAGATTCAGATATTCCAGGTCCACCTTTACCAAAACTTCCTCCAGTTCCAGGTGATGTTTGTGTTGCACCAGTTCCTCCTGTACCATAGTTTTCAGTTGCAGAAAGTCCAGATGTTCCACCACCTGCTTTACCAGGTTTACTTGAAGCTCCATCAGAACCTCCACCACCTGCAACAATAATTCTATTTAATAGTGAATCTCCTTCAACTCTCATATCAGTAGCTCCACCACCACCGTTATAAGATGTCCTTGATCCTCCTCCGTTGAATCCTCCGCTAGAACCTCCAGTATTACCAGAGCCTCCAACGTATACATAAACTGTTTCACCTTCTTGAAGTTCAATTATACCTTGTGAGTAACCACCTTTACCACCGTTATTAGCGTTACTTCTATAGCCACCTTGAGCTCCCCAAACTTCAAGTTTATATAAACCTGTTTCTGGAACTACAAATGTTTGTACATCTCCAGTATAATCAAATTCATAAATATCAGATGCATCAATATTATTTATATCAATGCCAAATTCGTCAGCATATTCTAATATATGATCTAACTTATATTCATCACTTGGTCCTGTACATCCATCGCATGTACCAACATATTCTTGATACTCAGCTAAATCACTATCATATGATGCTAATGATCTTTCGTATTTTGTATCAACAACTGTTAAATCTCCAAAGTTTTCAATAACATAATCTTCATTAGAAGTTAAACTATATCCATTTAAGTCAAGTACAACTTCCTCACTATTTTCAACGATTAATTTATTAGGTGTATTTACGTTTCTAAGTAATTGAACTGTATCTACTTGCGTATTAAATTCTCTAACAACTTCTGGATTATGATAATCATTTGTTGCATTTTCTCCATTCATTTCTTTTAATCTTATTGAAGTTTGTGCTTGTGAATCGTACTCTTTTCTTGTTGCGAATTGAACATAATTTATTTTCCCTGCTTTTAATGTGAAACTAGTGCTGCTTTCAGTAATATGCGTATAATTCTTAACTGGATCTCCACCATAAATGCTTGCTAAAGTATTTACATCAAGAGCTACTTTAGATTCATCATCACTATAAGAATAATAATCATAATAACTGGTTCCCATACGTTCTAACACATACACTTTATCTGATGAAGAATTTGTTAAATCTATTACAAATTTCTTTATTGCAATATCTCCACCATTAGGGTTTAATCCTGTATACCATCCAGTTTCTTCATTATATTCAAACCCATAAACATCAGAATTAGAATGAATAATTGGCTCTCCTGCATTTCTCTTTCTAATTATTGAACTTTCTTCTCTATCATTAGTAAGATCTACATTACCTACTAATACATCATTGCCACCCATAGAGAACACTGTTTCTTCAATAGGTGTTAATTTTATATATTTCATAGATGGTCCATAATCAAGAGTATCAGATGCATACAAATCATTATATGTCATGCTTCGTCTCATTTTTTGGAATGCTGCAGAGTGTAAATAATATACTTTACCTTTTTCTAAAATTATACCATTGCCAGAGTATCCACCAGCAAACACTCTATATGTAAGTAATTTATCTCTGTTATTAAATAAATCTGTATAAGTAAGTCCTCTATTATTGCTTGTAATATATGAAATCGGTATAGTATATCCATAAGTATTATCTTGTTCATATGTTAAAATTTGATTTTTATCATAGTTTGTTAAATCTATTCTAAAGAATGAATCTAAGAATTTATTTTCTTGTACATAAGAATTTGCATTACTTGTTAATACGCCTTCCGGAGTATAGTTACCAAATATCCAATTTCTTAGATTTGCCTCTTCATATCCCGTATCTATTCCGTTGTAATTTGTACCATACACATTGCTAAGTTTAACCGTACGAACTGCATTGAATATTGTATTTGAGTATTCTTCTGCTACATTGTCACTGCTTGAAAGGTTAAATACTACTTTATATTCATGTCCACCTTCAAGAGTATATCCAAATGTGTTTGTTGGTTGTTGTATAGTGGAATCATATGACCATCCGCCTTTTTTTGGAAGTCTTAACCATTCTTCTCTTCCGCTATATAAACTAACACGTTTTTGGAAAACTTCAAAACAGCTTGTACATGTAGGTTCATTATATCCATAAATATTTTCAAAGTGATCAGGTCCAAATTTACTACCAGATGCCCTAATACCATATTTATGTATAAAGTCAAATGCTACATATAAACCAATTGGATCATTTGTTAAATCAATTGTTGCAGTTGTTGCAACTGTTTGATTAGGGCCTGTGAAGTTTGTTGATACATTTCCATTTGCATCAATAAAAACTCCACCATTAGAATTTTCAATAAATTGATCTAATAGATCATTATCAACATCATATGTTGCACCAATATTTACATTTGTAGCTTCTTCGGTTACTTTAACAACATCTAATGATTTAATTATTAATTGGTCACTACATCCAGCAGCTTCAAATTCTTCTCTACTTGGGAAATCTTCAGGATTTAGAACTGTCTTTTTATAAGTGAATTTTATGTAATACTTTTGTCCACCTTGTATTGTAGCTTGTGATGTTAAAGTATTTGTTACAAATCCACCGTAATATCCATTTCCATAGTTTACACCATTATAAACATCAACATAGTCTTCTGAACTACTTGAAGAAAATGAACCTAATGAAGTTCCATATGTAAGTCTAGTATCTGGTCCTACATATATAGTTGAACTTGAGTATATTGATTGGCTCCAGTTTCTGTTATAACCATAACTTTCCATACTTATATCAGCTACTACGTTATAAGTACCTTCTTTATCAGTTAAGTCTACTTCTATATATCCTACTGCTGTACTTGATTCTGGATTATATTGATTGCTTGATCTAATAGTTTTATCTGTTGGGTCATAATAGAATCCATATGTAATTATATCTACGTCAGATTGTGGTTCAATATGTCGTGTATTTATATCGGAATCAGCTAAAGTCATGTTAGTGATAGTCATTTCTCCCCAATAGTTATCTGGATCAAGTGAATGTTCTAAAGAAATATAATATATTTCTCCTTTTGGAAGTACAAATTCTGTATTTGTATAATCACGACGATATGGTTTGATTTCATCACCTAATTCATCACGAAGATAATCATTATATTTAAATGCTTTTATATTAGCAGGTTTTTGATCATCAGAATATGTATAATTAAATTCCCTTTCGAAGACATTTTCTTGATAAATAGGTATATTATATTCTATGTTTAATACTTTATCATTTTCTTCATTTGTTAAGTCAATTACTAAATATGATTTTGCGTGATCTCTACGAGTAGGGCCACAATGAGAAACTAATGTATTAGTATTAGCATCATATTCAAAAATATATTTACCATTTGGCTCCGCAGTTTGCATTAAATTATATGTATTTTGACTTGGCGAAAGTGTTGTTGTTCCTCTATTAGCTGCATCCATTGCACTTCCTAATTTAGAATAATAAACTGATTCATTTATTCTTGCTTCTGGAGAAACTAGTATATTTAGAGTTACAACTTGGTAATCTCTTTCATTTTCTGTAGTAGAATTTGATACAGAAGTATAAGAATATTCTGTTCCTGTAACTTTGCCATTAACTGCTCCAAGGCCTGGAACTTGACTTAATGGTGCTACTATTTTTCCATCGAACATAGTAAAGTATGCATTGTTTTCAGATTTTACACCAACTGTTTCACCATAAATATATGGTTTTGTAGTTGATACTAATGAGCTTGATACTTGTCTATCAGAGTATCCTTCACCCATTGTAAAGTGTGCTCCTGTTTTATTTAATAATGCAACTCCATTAGTATTAACAAGTTTACCTGGTTCTAATCCTTCTGCTGTACTTTCTATTAATGTGAATTCACCATTATTCTTAATTGTATATTCTTCTGATACACCAGATACAACTTTACCGTTTAAATCTAATGTTAAGTTTTGTCCTTCTAATACTTGTACACTTTCATTAGTACCTGTTACCATTTGAATTGTACATTGTACATTTTTACAATCATATAAATCTTCATAATCGAACGCTTCTGCTAATGATTCAAAGTTAATATATTTATCTTCTTTTGGAGTAATTACTGCTCCTGTATTTTCATCAACTGTATCAGTAAATAAACTATTATTGTAACCAATTAATCTAGCTACTATTCTAGGTGTAGTTGTTGTTACTTCTAGTTCTTCACTCCATACAGAGTTTCCAGCTTTATCGAATGCCCTTATCTTGAATGTATATGTTGTTGAATCAGATAATCCTGTTACAGTATAAGTATTAGTTCTTTCTGAAGGTAAATTACTTCTACAAGTTTCATATCCTTCATATGTTGTTTCATTGTAACATTCAAATCTCTTTTCACCAACTTTAACATTGTCTTGATATACTTCATAATAATTAATTCCTGATTCATTATCTTGTACACCAACATTTAATGTTACTGTATTTCTGTTTGCAGTATTTTCACTAAATACTGTTATAGTAGGATTTAATTTATCTATATTAACTATTTCATGTACTGTTACTAAACTATCAGCATCACTCTTAACACCTTTTGCAATAATTGAAGTGTTTTCGCTTATAGCAAATGGAGCTGAATATGTATCATAGTTAGTTGCACTTGTTCTATATAAATAACTATATCCTGTATTATCTACTAATGATTCATTATCACTAAGTGTTACTGTTACATCTTGGTTAGTCCACATAGTTGGTGTATGACTAACAACTGGTGGTAATATTTCTTCGTAGCTTGAATATAAATCTGTTTCTTTTACTATTAATGTTTCAAAATTAAACACACCATCGTTTTCATCTAACCAATTTTTAAATACATGATGTTCTTTAGTTGGATTTGCTATTGGAGTAACAGTATGTTTATATTGAACGCTTACTGTAGTTACATTATTGTCATCATGGAAATGTACTGGATAAGAATTTATTGTATATTTTGAAATTAAAGTTAAATTTGATTTAACTGGTGTTTCAAAATTGTATGTTGTTCCATCTTCTTTTGTCCATTCTTTAAATGTATAGCCAGTATGTTCTGGACTAGTAGTTGGTCTTGATACTGTATTGCCCCAATCAACAGTTTCAACATCACCATATTGAGTATCAGTTAATAATTCTGGATCTCTATCAATAAATGTTACTGTATATCTATTAATATCATAAATAGCATATACTGTTTTAGTTTCAATTATTGGAGTATTAAAATCAAAACAATTGGTTCTATCTTCAGACCAACATCTAAATGTATGTCCATCTTTTCCTCTGCTGTCTATTGGATCTACTGTATTTCCATAAGGTATATTATCTACAGTTGTTGTTACATTTTCATCATTAAATATTACTGCATTAGTAAGCATTTCATGTTTTGGATATAAATCTACATCCCCAGTAACTGGAGTATTGAAATCATAGCAATTATTTTTATCTTTAGTCCAACATATGAATGTATATCCTGTTTCATCAAATGTAGGAGCTTCCGTAGCATCTATTAATTTCTTATATTCTACTTCAATAGATTTTTCTTTGATATCTTGATAATCATAGAAATTAACATCAAATTTTTTAATTGTATAGCAACTAATTAATTTTAAATCTTCATTTACTGGTAAGTTGAAATTATATTCATTGAAATCAACTGTACACCAATAATCAAAATCATAACCTGTATGATCAGGATGATCATTTGGTTCGTCAACTGGATCTCCACCATTAACTTCTTTAGTAGTATATGGATCTTCATCTCCAGTTTCAGGATCTTTGTCATAAAAATCTACTCTATATTTTTGTCCTGTTTTTCCATATAGAATTAAATCTTTAGTTACTATGTTGTTGAAGTTATATGCATTTGTAAATTCACTATCTGTATACCAACCTCCAAAGTTATCTACTGGATCAGTAGGTCTTACAGTTTGTTCACCTTCAAGTACATCCTCTTCTCTATATACGTTTCCATCAACTATATAAACAACATGTTCATATATTTCTCCTAAAGCATTTACTCTATTTAGATAAGTTCTTGCTTCATTTGTATTTTTAATTCTTAATACAAGAACATCTTCAATTTTTTGTCCTGGTTTTAATGTTATACCTTCTAAGTTTCTATCATAGATATAACCATTCTTTAATTCAAATCCATCGTTGTCTTTTTCATTAAATTCCATAAAATCTGGAAGTTCATCTTTTATAGCAGAAACAATTCCTTCTTTTTCTCCTTTGTTTTCTACTACAATTTTGTAATAAACTTTTCCAGAGAAACTATTTAATCTTACTATAGGTAATGATACTATACTTGCATTATCATAAGTTTTTAAAATAGGAGTATTTAAATTAATAGCATCTACTTTTGTTATATATTTATGAACTTTTAAATCAAATGGATATATTCTTTCAGTTCTTAAATCTAGAACTGTATCTCCATTTGCTTCTATAGTTGTTTCTACATTGTTATATATTTCTTCATTTATTTTGACAATATAATTATCTTCAGGAAGATCTCCAAGCATATATTCACCATTTTGATTAGTATATGCTTCCTTTATCATTTTTTTATTTTTATAAATTGATACAAGTATATTTGGAATTGCTTCACCTTTTTCATTTCTAACAATTCCTCTTACGTTATTAGTACTTACTTCAATAGGATTAGTATAAACATCGGTATAGTCTTCTGCGGTAGTTTCTTTAATTTTAAAAGTAGGATTTACTTTATAACCGTTTGGAGCACCATTAATAGTTAATGCTACATTTGTAGTTATTTCTGTATTACCTGGAACATCGCTTATTACTATTTCTATTTTTCTATCATTCTCAGATAATGTACTAGTAATATTATTTCCAGTTAATCTCTTAAATGAAGCATAACCATTATCCGCATCCAAAGTACCAGTAATGATTACGTCTCTTCTCTCACTAGATGCTGATAAAGTATATTTTAATTCATACTTAACTTCATCATATCCTTTACTGACAACTGGTCCTTCGCCTACAGCATCTAAAACATTAGCATTTAATTTTGTATTAATGTTTGATAAATAGACATCCTTTACTTTTATTTTTCCCTTTAACTTATCAAGATTACCAATTCTTAATAATCCGATTAATGCTGCCACTACAAAAACAAGTAATATTCCAGCAGCATATTTCTTAATTCTTAAACTATTTTTTTTCATACCGTTCTCCTATTATTTTATATATAATAATTATATCATAACGGCTATATAAATACTATAAAAAAATAAAAAAAATAATGACTTTTTTAGTCATTATTTTATTATATAAAGTCCATAAGTTTTTCCTGTCTTAGTTATTAAAAATGCTTTGTTGCTTTCTTTATCAAAATTAACACTTTTTACTGTGGAATTTTTTAATTTTTTTACAGTTTTCCCCTTATAATTTAATACTCTAATATTTTCATCATTTTTATTAGTAATAACAATCATTCCTTTATTTGGAGCGATTATAGCACTGTTTTCATCACTAAGACTATCTCCGTCATTAAGCTTAAAAGTGTTTTCAGAATTATCAATTAAGTTATAAACTGTTACTTTCTTATCAGCTTGGTTCAAGATATATTTATCTCCTACTATGACGCTTGATTCTGCTATTGGAATTTCTTTAAATTTCTTACCATCTTTATCAAATAAATACATTTTTTCGTCATCAAAATATCTATATAATTTATAATCTGATGATTTATCTAAAAGTGCTAATGTATTATCATCATTAAGCGGTTTCTTTTCTTTAGTAGAATAAAGGATAACACTAGATTCACTACCTTTATCATCCACTAATACTTTTTGATCTGGAACTACTATATTATTTATAGATTTTAATAGTAAATTGCCTTCATCATCGTATAAAGCATATGTCTTATCTTTATAAGTAATTACTTTATATCCATTTTTATATTCTCTATAATTTCTTATTTCTTTTTCACTACCAATTACTTTGAACATAATTTTATTTTCAAAAGGATCATAAACTAGGATTGTTTCCTCATCACAATATGTTCTTGAGCACCCTACTTCTAAACGTGCTGTTTCTAAGTTTTTATATAAATTATATATATTCACTTCTTTTGAAGATGCATCTTTAAATTTAAATATTTCTTCGTATTTGCCTGTTTTTAATTCATATGTTCCTAAAGAGTTTTCGCTTATATTTCTTACTAAAATGCCCTTTTGGTCTGCACTTAAAATACTATCTTCTACTATCTCATAACCTTCTTTAATTTTTTCAGTTATTTTAGATTTTGAAGATATTTCTTCCTTCTCTTTACCATTAGCATCTAACACATATTTTTTAATTTCATTATTACTTTTTCTAGTAACTAATAATCTATTATCAGACATAATAACATATGCATAAAAAGAATCTCCTACTATTTTATTATCTTTGACATCAAAATAATAATATGTATCTGCTTTATCTCTAACAATTAAATATAGTGTCTTATTGTCTTCTTTTACATCTTCTACTATTTCATAATCATCAAGTATTCTATTACTATTTTCATCTATTATATTTAATCCATCATTAACAAAAGTAATTATCTTTTTATCATTATAGAAAGTTAATTCTTTAACATCCTTAAAAAGTTCATTACCCTTGTAATCATATATAGTGTATAATTCATCTGTTTTACTATAAAAATACTTATCTGTAATTGTATATAAAGTTTTTTCTTCTTCTCTTAAAACTTCTTTGCCTCTAGAATTAACAACACTATATCCATGAGTATAATCTTTGTCATCTTTTAATGCTAAAATTGCATATTTTGAAGTCGCATTAACAGGGACTTTTTTTAGTTTGTCTACCGAGTAATCCACAGTATATTTAACTACAGTTTTACCATTTGTATTTATTATTTTTACTGTGGTTTTACCTGCTTCTTCCCCCTTATATGCAACTACGTATTTACATTCAGTATTAATACATTCAATCTTATAATATTTTGCCCATAGAACCTTGGATACTCTAGTTATAAGATCCTTTTCTGTTTTACTAAAAACACACAATATTATTAGTGCTGCAATAGCCACTAATGCAAAGCAAATTTGTACAACCCCATTTTTCAATATCTTCTTCATACCTTCACCTACTTTGCAATATATAATCCATAAGAATTATTATTACCATTTATTCTTTTAGTAATTATAATTACACTATTTGTTTTCTTGTTATATTTAACACTATTAATAGTTGCATTTTTAATTCTTTTAACAGCTCTACCATTAGCATTAACAACTTTAATATAGTTATTAACAGTATTATTTATATACACTGAATTCTTATATGGAGCAATATTTTCTCCACTATTATCATTAATCTTTTCATTTTTCTTTAATTTATAGTTCTTAACTCTGTTATCCACAGGATTAATAATATTTAGTTTATCTTTTCCTAGATATATTATTGAATCTTCTCCATAAATAAATGAAACTTTATTTCCTTCAATTTTCTTTATAATCTTCCCTTTTGAATTAACCAAATATGTATTTTTATTATCATTATATTTATATATATATGTAGATCCTACTGCTAATTTAGAAGCTAAATTGTCTTCTTTATTTATAGTTTTGTTTTGTTTACTACTAAATAATAGTAATGATGAACTATATGCTTCCTTACCAAATAATACTTCTTTATCTACTATAACTATTTGCTTATCTGATTTAAATAATTCTTTATTATTCTTGTCATAAACAACATATTTTTCTTTATAATTTTCTTCAGAATCTATTGAATATTTAATTACTTTATAATTACCTGAATAACCAGTATAACTTTGAATACTGTTTTCATTTTCTGTTCTATATAATTCATTATTATTTAATACATCATAAATAATCATTGTAGTTTTTTTACAATAATTACTTCTGCAGTTAATTTGTACATATAATTCATTATCATTAGATTCAAGTATAGATATAGTTGCTGCGCCTGATTCTTTATTATATTTTAATAGTCTACTATATTTTTTATTTGATAAATTATATACTCCTAATGAATTATCTTTTTTACTATTAACTAATACTACTTTTTGATTTTTATTTCTTATACTATTACTATAAATAGAATATTCACTGGCATCTATATTTGTTTTTATTGAATTTACTAAATCATTTTGGTTCTCTGAGATTAAATCCTCTAATACACCTTTTGATGTTAAAGTATATTTTTTTACAAAACCATTGTCATTTTTAGTTACAATTAATTCTCCAGCATTAATACCTTTGTTGTAACCACTAAATGATTCTTCTCCTACTTTATTCTTTTTATAATTATAGAAATAGTATGCATTTTTATTGGCATCTTCTACTACAAAGAATAATGGATTTCCTTTTTCATCAGCTACTTCTGTAGCAATGCTATATCCACTTAATAAAGTTTTACCTTTTGAATCAAGTATTAAAGTTTCATTATCACTATCAATAGAAACAATGCTATTATTAGCATAAACTTTTATATTTGTAGCATCTTTAAAAATAGTTTTACCATCATTATCTATAATTTTATGAGTATTTTTTGTTTTTTCTGCAACAAGATTATCTGTTAAAGAATATAAATAATTTTTAGAATTGTATTTTGATTTTCCCTTAGTATTTGTTAATACGTATCCATTTGTTTTAGAAGTAACATAATCTGTTTTTGAAAAAATAACATAGTTTTTAGTGGCATCAGTAACATTCTTAGTATATGATGATTTATTATCATATTTATCATTAATCTTAGCTATTTTTTTACCATTAGAATTATAAATATAAATAGTGTGTTTTCCAAACTTATCACCCTTATATGCAACAATATAATTGCAATCACTATCTAAGCATTCTACACTATAATAGTTTGGTTTTAATACTTTTTTTACCCTCTTTACTGTTGGTATATTTATTTTAAAGAATATAAAATAAATAAGTATTGCTATCACAATAATTGCTGCTAGTATTATGAATAATAATTTATGCCCTTTTATAAAATTAATTATCTTCCTAAGAATTTTTTTCATATGCCACTCCTATTCTTTATACATAGAAATTATAACATAATAAAAAAAGCAATTCAATAGAATTGCTTTATTCTTTAATATTATAATTATTTGCTAGTAATCTTTTCATAACAATTTCTTTTGGAGTCCAGAAACTACACTCTAATATATATTTTTGATTATTATTAAAGAAATACTTAATAAGTGCATAATCATTTACTCTTTGTCTAATACCCTTATGTTTATATAAATATTTACAAGTAAATAATTTACAAGCCATACATGTCTTCATAGTACATACACTATCTATTAAATATTTACATTTACCTCTATCTGAGTATTCACAGCATCCATTTTTATGAGATGGATCTTCTTCCCTAAATTTAATACATACATCATCTTTAAATTCACAGTAATTTTCATTAATGATTCTATCATCTAAATATTTACATACTGTATCATATA
>JAEEGG010008865.1_pt1 | contig 22680 bp, 18 predicted proteins | sample 9134161 | NCBI WGS metagenome assembly JAEEGG01 (sample SAMN16246543, study PRJNA631951) | gut metagenome | biome: gut microbiome; feature: rumen; material: CR-attached | host: Bos | place: Iran: Karaj | collected 2018-10
TGCCTCCCGTAGGAGTTTGGTCCGTGTCTCAGTACCAATGTGGGGGACCTTCCTCTCAGAACCCCTACTGATCGTCGCCTCGGTGGGCCGTTACCCCGCCGACAAGCTAATCAGACGCATCCCCATCCCTTAGCGATAAATCTTTGGTATTCGTCAGATGTCCTCAAAATACAACATAGAGTATTAATCCGACTTTCGCCGGGCTATCCTCTACTAAGGGGAAGGTTGGATACGCGTTACTCACCCGTGCGCCGGTCGCCAGCAACAATAGCAAGCTATCGTCCTGCTGCCCCTCGACTTGCATGTGTTAAGCCTGTAGCTAGCGTTCATCCTGAGCCAGGATCAAACTCTTCATTGTAAAAATATCTTTTTCCACATAAAGCGAATGCTCTGTTACCCAGAACGACTATCCTTCATTTATCTCAAGACAGCCACATAAGCGGCCGTCTCTAAGAATCGACAGTTCGTATCTTGTTACCCAAGTACTGAAAAAGTACTCGCTTCTTGTACTACTTGTCTCTGTTTATGAAAATCTTTCAAAGAACTCTTTCTTATTGCTTATCGAGTGGTGTTCTCGAAAGCGGGTGCAAAGGTACGACTTTTTTCGTAACCGCCAAAACTTTTCGAGACTTTTTTCACTAAAATCGCTTATTTTTTTTCGCCTCTTGATTCACATCAAACATAAAAAGCTCTTCACCTTTATATTATATAATATAGAAGCTATTCTATAAAAATAGATTTTCCCATAGGTACTGACAGAAAAAGAGCCGTAGTCCATACTTTTTTGTCCTAACAGTTGTATAATCCAGGAATTATATGTATGTTTGCACACAAATTGCGAACAAAGGCAACATGGCAGATAAGGAGAAATGGCAATGGCAGACGCCAGGCACCGCATGGAAGGGGGCCGCCCTGTGCATGTAGATAGCGGAGCAAGGGACGGTGGGCACCACTCCATAAAAAACAATAGGTGACACCTCTTACACCTGGCACTTAACTTACTGATTTTCAATATGGTTTTTTCAGAGGTAAGTCGCACCTATAGTCGCACCAGAGGTGACACCAGGGAATATTGGCAGGCCGTGAAACATTTACGAGAGGCCGCGAAATTTTTCTGAGAGGCCGGGAAATTTTCATGAGCGGCTTGTACGTTTCCGGCTTTTGGCGTGAAACATTGGCGGAAGGGTTGGTGCGACACTTGGTGCGACCACTGGTGTGGGCATTGGTGCGACCACTGGTGCGGGTATTGGTGCAACCACCAGGCGATGCAACTGTCTGATAATCAGTGGGCGGTGCGGCGGGTGTCACCTCTTTTCGTCATTTCACTGTAATGCGCGCATACGCACGCGAAGGGCAAAAGGTACTAAGGGACGGCAGCCGTCAGAACGGCTTGTACGGTGCTGACTGTTAGCCACTTGACGATTTAGGATTCCGCCAACCCCCGTCGGGCTCTTGCACCGTCCAGTCTTTTTCCGTATCTTTGCACCGCCATTCGGCACTCCGACCATCTACCAAGCGGTCGTCGCTAACATTTACAAGCGCACCGCAAACCTATCGTCGGAAACGGCTGCTGTTCTGACTGCCAAAATACGGGCGACCATCATCTGGTTGCAAACTCCGGTGCAATTCCCTGGCGCGTCAGCAGTCTATCCGTCATCCATCAGTCGACAGCCGAACGGACACAAAGCGATCTTTGACATCTTTAACAGTGTTGCGTGGTTACGCACTCAAGAGTTTTAACAGAGTCCCCTGATCTACGTTAATTATGTTTAATTATCAGACGTATCCTTTGGATATATGCAGATATATTTGTTATTTTGCATTTCATAAAATATGAAACGTAAAATATGAAATTAGAGAATCCCTTCCCCGAATATGGCTACTTTGGTCCTGAATACTTCTGCGATAGGGAGCAGGAGACGGAAGAGCTGATTAATGCGCTGGTCAATGGCAGCAACGTGACGCTGATGGCTCCCCGGCGCATCGGTAAGACAGGCCTGATAAGCCATGCCTTTGAACGGATGAAGGCAAGGAACAAGAACGTGCGCTGTTTCTATGTGGACATCTTCTCGACAAAGAACTTTAACCAGATGGTACAGTTCATTGCCAATGCCGTCATCGGGAAACTCGACTCCCCCTCGCAGTCGGTCATGAGGAAGCTCAACACGTTCGTGTCTGCCCTACGGCCAACGATGAGTCAGGATCCCCTCACGGGCATGCCCACTTTCAGTGTGTCGGTCACTGCTGAAAGGGCCCGCGACACACTCCAGCAGGTGTTCGAATATATGAAGGAGTCGGGACGGCAATGTTATTTAGCTATTGACGAGTTCCAGCAGGTGAGCCGCTATACCGAGATTGGCGCCGACGCGTTCATACGCTCAATCATACAGTTTGTTCCCAACGTGCATATCATCTTCTCGGGTAGTCAGCAACACCTGTTGGCCGACATGTTCATGTCGCCAGAGCACCCGTTCTTCAACAGTTCGCAAATAATGACGATAGGCGCCATCGATGCCCATGTCTACAGGGCGTTCGCCAACAGCTTCTTCGCCCAGCAGAAGCGAGAAATGTCGGAGGAAGCATTCGCCTACTTGTACGACATGGTTGACGGACAGACGTGGTATGTGCAAAAGATCCTCAATCGGCTCTATCGTACGCCGAAAGGCAAGCTCGACCAGGACGATGTGTTTAGGGCAACCGACAAGATTCTGCATGAACAGGAGATCAACTACCAGTCAAATTACAACCTGTTGACCAGTAACCAGGCGCAGTTACTGACGGCCATCGCCTGCGAGGGCAAGGTCAGCGCCCCCACGTCGCTTGAGTTCGTCCTCCGCCACCAGCTTCCGGCTCCCAGTAGCATCAAAATGGCATTGAAGTCGCTACAAGACAAAGAGTTCCTGTTCTACGATGCCAAACAAGGTTACATGGTTTACGACCGGTTCTTTGGCATGTGGCTTAAGAGGTTGTCTGGTGAATGAATTGAAAGAAAAATGGGAAAATCTTTTGCTGTTCGCGGAGTTATTTGTACCTTTGCACGTAGAAAACCAAAACAATAAAATATTATGGCAAAGAAAACAGCAAAAGAAACCAACCCTAAGCGCGTTGCTTACGAGAAAAAGCAGTAACAGCAGGGTGAGAAAGTCATCAAGTGGATCATCGGCGTGCTCATAGCCCTCGCCATGTGCTATGCTGCCTATTCCATCTGGCTCGTCGCATAAGCTATGAGCGGCATGGAGATTGAGCGGAAGTTCCTGGTCAAGAAAGACAGCGACTTCAAGGCTCAGGCCTACGCTCACGACCGTATCAAGCAGGGCTATATCTGTAGTGGTCATGGGCGCACGGTGAGGGTACGCCTGCGTGGCGACCGCGGTTACCTCACCATCAAAGGGCCGTCCCGCGACGGAGGGCTGAGCCGTTATGAGTTCGAGAAGGAGATTGCGGTGGAGGAGGCCGAGCAGCTGTTCGCCCTCTGCGAGCCGGGCGTCGTCGATAAGACACGCTATTTGGTGAAGAGCGGCAGTCACACCTTCGAGGTCGACGAGTTTTATGGTGACAATGAAGGGTTGGTGATGGCTGAAGTGGAACTGTCGGCACCCGACGAACCGTTCGAAAAGCCCGATTTCATCGGGGAGGAAGTCACCGGCGACCGCCGCTACTACAACAGCCATCTCCGGCAGAATCCCTATAAGCTCTGGGGCAACGTATGATGAACTGGCAACAACTGATATCGAACAAACGGCTTGGTCAGGAGAACCGCCATCCCGAACGACACGACGTCCGTACGGAGTTCAAGCGCGACTATGACCGGCTGATATTCTCGGCCCCTTTCCGGCGGCTGCAGAACAAGACGCAGGTGTTCCCGTTGCCGGGCAGCGTCTTCGTCCACAACCGCCTGACCCATTCGTTAGAGGTAGCCAGCGTCGGCATGTCACTCGGCAACGACGTGGCACGTATCCTGTCCGACCGGCACCCGGAACTGAAGGACACTTTGTTCGATGAAATCGGCCAAATTGTGGCCACGGCCTGCCTGGCCCACGACATGGGCAACCCGCCTTTCGGTCATTCCGGCGAGAAAGCCATCCAGACATTCTTTACCGAAGGTCCGGGCAGCGACCTGCAGCGACTGGTCAGCCGCGACTTCTGGGACGACATCACCCACTTCGAGGGTAACGCCAATGCCTTCCGCCTGCTGACCCACCAGTTTGAAGGTCGCCGTCAGGGCGGCTTCGTCATGACCTACTCCACCCTGGCCAGCATCGTGAAATACCCCTACGCCTCGTCGGCAGCATCGCATAAAGGGAAGTTCGGGTTCTTCTGCTCTGAGAAGGCCAACTATCAGAAAATTGCCGATGAATTGGGCATTTTTTGCATTTCGCAGCCTGGCGAGCCGTTGCGCTATGTACGCCACCCGCTGGTCTACCTCGTCGAGGCCGCCGACGACATCTGCTACGAGATTATGGACTTGGAAGACGCCCATAAGCTGAAACTCCTCAGCTACGGCGAGATAGCCATGCTGATGCTCGGTTTCTTCGATGAAACCACGCAAAAAAGTATCTTGAGACGCATTGAAGAAGAACAGCTGACCGACGACAACGAGAAAGTCGTCTACCTGCGTGCCTGCGTCATCGGTAAACTTGAGAATGAGTGCGTGCGCACCTTCGTAGAACATGAGGACGACATCCTCAACGGGCGTTTCGAGGGTAGCCTCATCGACCATATCGCCCCCTTGCAGGCCGAGGCCTACCGCCGCTGCGCCGAACTGTCGCGCCAGCGCATCTACCGCAGCAAGGTGGTGCTCGATGTCGAACTGTCAGGTTATAAGATTATGGAGACGCTGATGCAGCAGATGACCGAGGCCATCATGCACCCCGAGCGCTACTACTCGCAGCAGCTGATAGGCCGCGTCTCGTCGCAGTATGCCATCCAGAGTCCCGACCTTGAGACGCGCGTGATGGCAGTCATCGACTATATCTCGGGCATGACAGACATCTATGCCCTCGACGTCTTCCAGAAGATTAACGGTATATCTTTACCTATCGTATAAATAAAAAACAAATGAAAAAACTACTACTTGCTTTCGTTTTCGGTGCTTTCGCACTGACGAGCCACGCTCAACAACACTATGTAGGCGGCGACATCTCGCTGCTCCCAACCTATGAGGCCAACGGTGCCTGGTATATGGATGGCAATAACGAACGCATCACCGACATGCTCGGCTACCTGAAGGCACAGGGACTGAACAGCCTGCGTGTGCGCTTGTTTGTAGACCCGACGAAAGCCACAGATGCCGAGAAGGGCGAGGGCGTCCGTCAGGACCTGGAGTATGTCAAGACGTTAGGCCAGCGTATCAAGGCCGCCGGTTTCTCCCTGCTGCTCGACTTCCACTACAGCGACACCTGGGCCGACCCGAAACAGCAGATTACGCCCGAGTCGTGGCAGGGGCTGACGGACGACCAGCTGAAGGCGAAAATCTATGACTATACGAAAGACTGTCTGCAGCAGATGGTGGCAGCCGGTGCTACGCCGGACTTCATACAGACGGGTAACGAAATTAGCTACGGTATGCTGTGGGGTGCCCGTAATGCCAGTTCCAGTCAGCTGAAGAAAGCATATCCCGACGACGCTCCCAGTTGGAATCGCCTGTTAGGACTGCTCGGTCAGGCTGCCGCTGCCTGCCGTGAGGTTTGTCCGCAGGCCAAGCTGATTCTCCATTCGGAGTTCGTGCGTAACATCTCCCTCTTGCAGAAGTTCTATAAAGGGCTGAACTCTGCCGACTATGATATTGTCGGTCTGAGCTACTATCCCTATTACCACGGTGGTCTGTCGCAACTGGAATTAGCGCTGAATTGGTTGTCCAACAATATCGACAAGGACGTCATGATTGTGGAGACCGGCTACTACTACGCCTGGCAGCCTTCCGACGTCTCCTACGACCTGTCGTCGACCTGGCCCATCACTCCTGCCGGTCAGCAGCAGTTTACCAAAGACCTCATTGCCGAGCTGAAAGCCTACAACCGCGTGACGGGCCTTTACTGGTGGTTCATGGAGGCCTGCGAGAACGGACTGGACTGGAATACGAAGCGCGTGACCGACAAGTGGTATAACGCCAGCCTGTTTAACGACACCGACAACAGCATCTGGGGCTACGGTCAGGTGATGCCCGCCATGCAGGAACTGAAGGCATTTGCCGAGGGCACCTCTGGCGTAGGCAGCGTGACGGTGACTCGCCGCGACGGCCGCTGGTACAACCTGCAGGGTATGCGCTATGACGCACAGCCGCAGCGTCGCGGACTGTACATCGTCGATGGAAAGAAAGTATTTGTGAAATAAAGCGAACCGACACTTCATAACGATGAAACCGCCGATTTCTGATTGAAATCGGCGGTTTCATCGGTTTTATTTCTCTTTGTAGATTAAGTTGTTGGCGCCACTGGTGATTTTGAGCGCTTCGGGATGCTCCTTGATGAAGGAGTCAATGTGGCGTACGCGCTTGGGTTCCCATATCTCGTCGACGGCAATGAGGATGCCCGTCTCCTCGACATCGCCGAAGCCGTAGTTGATGGCCGTGCCGAAGAGTTTCATCGTCGGCGACAGGCTCATATAAGCATTGACCAACGGTGGAATGTTGTAGCCCAAGGCGCGTATCTCGCGGTTCAGGATGCGGTAGTCTTCATTGAAACTGTTGCCGGTAAACAGGTGCTCCAACTCTTGCTCGTCAGTTTCAATTTTCAGCGGTTTCATCGGCACAATCAGTGCCTCTTTGTCAGCGAAATACTTCTTCAGGAAGTAGAGAATCATGTCGCGTCCGCGGCGGATGTAGGAAGGATACATGGTGAATTTCCCGAAGAAATAGCGAACGTTAGGCTTGATGACGGTCAGCGCCCCTAAGCCGTCCCAAAGGTTGTCGAGGGCAAAGAGGCTCTTGGCACCCATGCGCGAACTCTGGTAGGGCAGGGCAACGAACGAGCGTCCCAGCTCGATGGTATAGGGACGGTAGTCGTTGAGGAATTTTTCGCTGAAATGGAACATGTGGCTCGTGGCCAGTACAGGCTGCCCCTTGTCGTCCATCTCCCAATCGGAGCCGAGGATATAGCGGTAGCCACCGATGATCTCCTGCTCGTCGGGGTTCCATACGATGAGCTGTTTGTAGCAGTTCTCGCAGGTGTCGAACTCGTCGATGTCGCAGTCCTTGCCCGTACCGCCCCCCGCTTCGCGGAAAGCTATCTCACGAAGTCGGCCTATCTCACGCATCACGTTGGGTGCGTTATGGGCCGTGACGATGTAGATTTCATTGTTGCTCTTGTTGGTCATGCGCAGCTGACGGTCGGGCGTCAGCTCACTGAGAAGTACCTCCTTGGAGATAGGGGCGATGATAGGTTGTTCCATATTTATAGTTCGTAAACTTTGTCTTGCACCCATTGAGCCCATTCTGCGGGCTTGCGCGACTTGTCGAAAGTCTGCCAGGGAATCGGTTTGCCGATGGCCACGCGGAACGTCTTATGCACATTTTTGTACATTTCATCGACTAAATACAGCATGGCGAGGTTGAACGGCAGGAAACGGTCGGAGAAGTTGGCCAGACGGTAGAAGAAGTCGGAATTCTGACCGCCGAAGTGGATGGGCACGACGTCGCGCTGGTACTGTACACTCTTCGAGATAAAGGTCTTCGTCCAGGGAATGTCGCGGATGACCCCGTTCTTGCGTCGTGAGCAGAGACCGGCGGGGAACATCAGCATGTGGTTGTCGCTCTGGAAGCCAGCCTCCACCATTTTCGGGAAGTCGCGGCCCTGTTTGCCTGTCTTGTTGATGGGTATACAGACGGGGGCCAGTCCCGGCAGGTTCATCAGCAGATCGTTGACCAGATAGCGGAACCGTCCATCGTAGTGACGGCCGATGATAGCTCCGAGGGCCACGCCATCCTCTCCACCGAGAGGGTGGTTCGACACGAAGGTGTAGAGCCGTCCGTCATCCTTTGCCGGCAGGTTCTCAGCCCCGACAACGTCGAGCGTAGCATCAAGATAGCGCACGCACTCTTCAAGCCAATCCGTACCGACGAGGTTTCGGCTCTCCCACAGGTATGCGTTCACCTGGTCCTGATGAGCGATGCGCTTGAGCCAGGATACCATGAATCCCGGCACGAACTTTGCCTTTGAGCCCAGTTTGTCGTGCAGAATCTTGTCAATGTCTATGGTCTTCTCTGTTACCGTCATCATTTTCTGTTGATGCTTTGAATCGGGATGCAAAAATAACACAAAAGTTTGAGAAATTACACATTTTACATAAAAAAGTGCAGATTTTCGCTTTTTTTGTCTTTTCATACCCCGTTAGTACGGCACGAATCAATAATAAACGTTAAATTTCAAAAAATGTGGGGAAAAGTGGTGGATTGTGGGGAGAAATATGTACCTTTGTAGGCAGAATTCTTAATTAAGAAATGTACATGCGTTTTTTAGGTAATATAGAGGCCAAGACAGATGCTAAGGGAAGGGTCTTCCTGCCGGCAACGTTCCGCAAGGTGCTACAGGCATCGGGCAACGAGGCGCTGGTGCTGCGGAAGGATATCTTCCAGGATTGTCTGGTGCTTTACCCCGAAAGCGTATGGAACGAGCAGATGGACACACTGCGCAACAAGTTAAACCGCTATAATGCTCAGCACCAACGTATTTTCCGGCAGTTTGTGTCGGAGGTTGAGATGCTGACGCTCGACGGCAACGGTCGGTTCCTGATTCCCAAACGCTATCTGGCGATGGCGGCCATCCGACAGGAGGTCAAGTTCATAGGTATGGGAGATACAATTGAAATATGGGCGAGCGAGAAGGTCGAGGAATCGAAGATGAGCGGCGATGAATTTGGCGAGGCCCTTGAGGACCTCATGACGGGCGGCACTATAGCGGATATTTGAAATAGCGGACATGATGATTGTCACAGCAGAGACATACCACGTACCAGTGCTTCTGAAGGAGAGCATTGACGGGTTGGCCATTCAGCCCGGCGGTATCTACGTGGACGTGACATTCGGTGGCGGCGGCCACAGCCGCGAGATTCTGCGCCGTTTAGGTCCGGAGGGGCATCTTTACAGTTTCGACCAGGATGCCGATGCTGAGAAAAATATTGTTGACGATGATAGATTTACGTTTGTCAGGAGCAACTTTAGATATGTGAAACAGTGGATGCGCTACTATGGTGTGGAGCGGGTTGACGGACTGTTAGCTGACCTCGGCGTTTCGAGTCACCATTTCGATGACGAGACGCGCGGCTTCTCCTTCCGCTTCGAGGATGCGCCGTTGGATATGCGGATGAACAAGCGGGCAGCGCTGACGGCAGCCGACATCGTGAACAGCTACAGCGAAGAGCAGATAGCCGACATCCTCTACCTCTACGGTGAGCTGAAGCAGGCCCGCAGGATAGCCTCGCTGATAGCTAAGGCAAGGGCACAACGGCGCATCGCCACCACGGGCGACCTGCTTGGTGTGCTGGGTGTAGACGCCGAGAGCAGTCAGTGGAAAAAGGATATGGCCCGGCTGTTCCAGGCACTGCGCATCGAGGTGAACCACGAGATGGAGGCCTTGAAAGAGATGTTGCGTGGTGCTACCGAAGTGTTAGGCGAGGGTGGCCGTCTGTCGGTCATCACCTACCACTCCCTGGAAGACCGCATCGTGAAGAACGTGATGAAGGCCGGCAACGCCGAAGGCCGCGTCAGTCAGGATTTCTTCGGACGCGTGGAAGCCCCGTTCCGACCTGTTAACAACAAGGTGATCGTGCCTGACGCTGAGGAGCAGCAGCAGAACCCGCGCAGCCGCAGTGCAAAACTCAGAATAGCTGAAAAAGTGTAAGATATATGGCAGAAGAGGAAGACATACAGGAGAAGCTGAAGGCGAAAGAACAGAACGCCTTGGAGAAGCTGAAGGAAATCAAGCAGAGTGTCAGCGAGGACGATACCGTCCCCGTTGGTACGTTGACATTGCGTAAGATTCTCGGCGGCGACTTCCTGTCGGCTGAACTCGTGCGCCGCAATATCTGGCCGTTAGTGTTGGTGGTTTTCTTTACGGTCATCTACGTGGCGTTCCGCTACCAGTGTCAGCAGGACCTGATTCTGATCGACAAGATGGAAGGTCAGCTGAAAGATGCCAAGTACAAGGCCCTGTCGAGTTCAAGTACGCTGACCGAGCGTTGCCGTGAGAGTCAGGTGCTTGAGAAGCTTCGCCAGAACCACGACTCGCTGCTGCATCCCAGCAGTCAGCCACCATATATTATTAATGTACCCGAGGACGGATTTTTTAAAGGGAGTGACGAATGAGTAAGTTTAACACACGCAAGGTAATGCCGCGCTATTTTGCCATCATCATAGTGCTGACACTGTTGGGAGTTGCCATTGTGGGCAAGGCCTTCTACATCATGACGGCGAAGAAGGACTTCTGGATGACAGTGCAGAACCAGTTGAAGCACGATTCCATACCCGTGAAGCCCAGCCGTGGCAACATATTGAGTTGTGACGGTCAGCTGATGGCCAGTTCCATTCCCGAGTACAAGATCTACATGGACTTCCAGACCGGCGGTCCCGAGCGCGACTCGCTGTGGCAGCTGAAGCTTGACAGTATCTGTATCGGTCTGAACGACATCTTCCCCGAGATGTCGAAGGAAGAGTTCCGCCAGCATTTGGAGGAAGGCCGACTGAAGCAGACGAAGACCGGTGTTGGTGCCCGTCACTGGCCAATCTGGAAGCGCCGTATCAACTATAACGTCTTCACCGAGGTGCGCAAGCTGCCGATCTTCAATATGAGCAAGTATAAGAGTGGCTTCCACTGGGAGGAGTTCAACGCCCGCAACCGTCCCTTCGGTTCGTTGGCTCAGCGTACGGTGGGCATTATGTTCGGCGAAATCGACTCTGCCCGCTGCGGTCTGGAGCTGTCGTATGACTCGCTGCTGCGCGGTCAGAACGGACTGGTGCATCGTCAGAAGGTACTCAACAAGATTATGAATATCACCGAGACACCGCCCGTGGACGGTGCCGACATCGTGACGACCATCGATGTGGGTATGCAGGACTTGGCCGAGCGTGCCCTCGTCGAGGAGATGAAACTGCCAGAGGTGAATGCCGAGATGGGCGTGGCTATCCTGATGGAGGTGCAGACGGGCGACGTGAAGGCTATTGTCAATATGCTCCGGATGCCTGACGGCCAGTATGCCGAGGCCATCAACTCGGCCATCAGCTACCGCTGTGAACCGGGTTCGGTGTTCAAGGTGGCATCGATGCTCGTGGCCCTTGACGACGGCGTCATTCCCGGCGATACGAGCTATGTGATACATACCGGCAGTGGCGTGATGGAGATGCACGGCCGCTGGATGAAGGACCACAACTGGCGTCGTGGCGGCTATCAGGACATTAATGTGGCCCGCACGTTGGAGGTCAGCTCCAACATCGGCACGAGCTATGTCATCGACAAGTTCTACGGCGGCCATCCCGAGAAGTATGTCGCCGGGTTGCGCCGCGTAGGCATCGCTGAGGATTTGAAGTTGCCGTTGGTAGGCTACCGCAAGCCCGTCATCCGCGATGTGGACACGAAGACCACCGACCGCTCGAAATACTGGAGTAAGACGACGCTGCCGTGGATGTCGATAGGCTATGAGACGCAGATTGCACCGATCAACACGGTGACGTTCTATAATGCCATTGCCAACGGCGGCAAGATGATGCAGCCGCGTTTCGTCACGAAGTTGGTGAAGGACGGTGAGACCATCCGCGAGTTCCCGCCCGTGGTGCTGAAGGAGCGTATTGCCAAGAAGGAGACCATCACGATGATGCAGACCATCCTGGAACACGTCGTCAGCCAGGGACTGGGCCGTAAGGCCGCCCCGCTGTCGAGAGCCTTCAAGGTGGCCGGCAAGACGGGAACGGCCCAGATTGCCGACGAGCATGGCGGCTACCACTCAGGTACGACGCGCTACTGGCTGAGCTTCGCCGGTTTCTTCCCGGCAGACAATCCCCGCTATACGTGCATCGTCTGTCTGCGAAAGACGGGTCTGCCCGCTTCGGGTGGCGGTATGAGCGGTGTCGTCTTCCGTCATATTGCCGAGGGCGTTATGGCGCAGAACGTCAAGCGCCTGGTAGATGATGTGCGCGACTCTACGTCGAACTTCACGCCCGACGTGAAGGCTGGCGACGAAACAGCTTCGGCGTATGTCTTAGGGAGACTGGGCGTAAAGGGCAAGACGGCGTCTGAAAAGGCTGTCAAGTATAACGGCAGTCAGGTGCCCGACGTGACGGGAATGGGAGCCCGCGATGCTGTCTACGAGATGGAGCGCCGTGGCATCAAGGTGGCTATTCATGGTCGTGGCAAGGTGAGCTCGCAGAGCATACCTGCCGGTTCGGCTGTGAATAAGGGTGCGGTATGTGAGTTGTATATGGACATTTAAATAAAAAGCAAAGATATGAAACTGAGTGAACTCCTCAAGCATGTAGATGTTCTCAACCTGATAGGCGATGCCGAGGTTGAGATAACCGGTGTGAATATTGACTCGCGCCGCATTGAGACCGGCCACTTGTTTGTGGCCATTCCCGGAACTCAGACCGACGGTCACCGCTTCATCAACAAAGCCATAGAGCAGGGGGCTGTCGCCGTCTTGTGTGAGAGTCTTCCGACGAAGCGGATGGAGGGCGTCACCTATATTGCCGTGGAGTCAACCGAGGATTGCGTCGGCGAGGTGGCCACGCAGTTCTATGGCGACCCGTCGCGTCGGCTGAAATTAGTGGGTGTTACAGGCACCAACGGCAAGACCACCATCGCCACCTTATTATATAATATGTTCCGCAAGTTAGGCTACCGCTGCGGTCTGTTGTCGACGGTGTGTAACTACATCGAGGGCGAGGCCGTGGCCGCCAGCCATACCACCCCCGACCCCATTGAGCTGAACGCCCTGCTGGCCCGCATGGTGGAAGCCGGCTGCGAGTATGCCTTTATGGAGTGTTCGAGTCACGCCATTGCCCAGCGTCGTATCGGCGGTCTGCACTTTGTCGGCGGACTCTTCACCAATCTGACCCGCGACCACTTGGACTACCATAAGACCGTGGAGAACTACCGCGACGCCAAGAAGCAGTTCTTCGACGGCTTAGGCAAAGACGCCTTTGCCATTACCAATGCCGACGACAAGAATGGCATGTTCATGGTACAGAACACGAAGGCGACGGTGAAGACCTATAGCCAGCGGACGATGGCCGACTTCCGCGCCCGCATCATCGAGTGCCACTTCGAGGGCATGTATCTCGACATCGACGGCCATGAGGTGGGCGTACAGTTTATCGGTAAGTTCAACGTGTCGAACCTGCTGTGTGTCTATGGTGCCGCCATCATGTTAGGACAGCAGCCGGAGGATATCCTTGTGGTGATGAGTACTCTGAAGAGCGTCAACGGACGCCTCGACCCCATCCAGTCGCCTGACGGTTACACGGCGATTGTAGACTACGCCCACACGCCTGACGCCTTGCAGAACGTGTTGGGTGCCATCCATGAGGTGCTTGACGGTAAGGGACAGGTCATCACCGTCTGTGGTGCCGGTGGCAATCGCGATAAGGGCAAGCGTCCGCTGATGGCACAGGAGGCCGTGAAGCAGAGCGACCGCGTCATCATCACCAGCGACAATCCCCGCTTCGAGGAGCCGCAGGACATCATCAACGACATGCTGGAGGGTCTCGATGCGAAGCAGATGAAGAAGGTCATCAGCATCGTCGACCGTCGGGAGGCTATCCGCACAGCCTGTTTGATGGCCAAGAAAGGCGATGTCATCCTGATTGCCGGCAAAGGCCATGAGGACTACCAGGAGATTCAGGGTGTGAAGCACCACTTCGACGACCATGAGGTGGTGAGGGAAGCCTTCGGGATGGCTTAAATCGGAGAATCGTTTAAATGTTTTATCGTTTAATCGATAATCCGAAAGAACGAATAATCGAAAAATCGAAAAATCGAAAAATCGAAAAAAGATGTTATACTACGTATTCAGATATTTAGAGCAATTTGGCGTCTCGGGGGCACACCTCTGGTCGTATATTTCGTTCCGTTCGCTGATGGCGCTGATCTTTGCGCTGCTCATCTCAGCGTGGTTTGGCGAATATTTCATCAAGTATATGCGCCGCAAGAAGATTTACGAGACGGAGCGTGACCCGGCTATCGACCCGTTTGGCGTCGAGAAGAAGGGCGTGCCCACGATGGGTGGTATCATCATCATCGTGTCGCTATTGATTCCTGTGCTGCTCTTTGCCCGTATCCGTAATATCTATATCATCTTGATGATAGCCACCACCTTGTGGTTAGGCTTCCTTGGCTTTATGGACGACTACATCAAGATATTCCGCCGCAACAAGGAGGGCCTGAAAGGGAAGTACAAGATTGTGGGCCAGGTGTCGATAGGCTTTATCGTGGGTCTGACGCTTTGGCTTAGCCCCGACGCCGTGGTACGCGAGAATGTCAGCGTCCAGCAGCAGAACCAGGAGGTGGTGGTGAAACATAAGGCCGATGCGGTGAAGTCGCTGCAGACGACCATCCCCTTCGTGAAGAACCACAACCTGAACTACTCTGAGGTGATGAGTTTCTTAGGCGACTACAAGGTGGCCGCTGGTTGGGTGCTGTTTGTCATTCTGACAATCCTCGTGGTGACGGCCGTCTCGAACGGAGCCAACCTGAACGACGGTATGGACGGCATGTGTGCGGGTAACTCGGCCATTATCGGTGTGGCGATGCTCATCCTGGCCTATGTGTCGGGCCACATTGTCTATGCGGCCTATTTCGACATTATGTATATTCCGCACGCAGAGGAGCTGGTGGTGTTCCTATCGGCGTTCATCGGTGCTATGATCGGTTTCCTGTGGTACAATGCCTATCCGGCTCAGATATTCATGGGCGATACCGGTTCGCTGACTATCGGCGGAATCATCGGTGTGTGTGCGGTCATCATCCATAAGGAGCTGTTGCTGCCGATTCTCTGCGGCATCTTCTTCATTGAGAGTCTGAGCGTCATCATCCAGACGCAGTGGTTCAAGATTATGAAAAAGAAAGGCAAGCGCGTCCGTGTGTTCCGTGCCACGCCTATCCACGACAACTTCCGCCGTTTGGACTCGCAGCTCGACCCCACGTCGACCTACATCCTGCGTGGTTGGCCACAGCGACAGTTCCATGAGTCGAAGATTACGTTCCGCTTCTGGATTATCACCATTATCCTGGCGGCATTGACTATTATTACGTTGAAGATTAGATAAAGAGACCCTCCCCCGCCCCCTCCCTGTGAGGGAGGGGAGTAGATACCAAAGCCTGGAAGGAGTGAATACAATATAAGGAGAAGATTTTTATTGAGAAAAGAATATAAAAAAAATAATTTATGGAACAGAACAATGGTATAACCAACAGCAGACATACTACTCCCCTTCCCTCGGAAGGGGGTGGGGGTAGGCTCGTTATATTAGGAGCCGGCGAGAGTGGTGCAGGAGCCGCCGTCCTGGCTAAGAAGGAAGGATACGACGTGTTTGTTTCGGACATGTCGAAGATAGCTGATAAGTACAAGAAACTGTTGGACGACCACCAGATAGCCTGGGAGGAAGGGCAGCACACGGAAGAGCGCATCCTGGCTGCCGACGAGATTATCAAGTCGCCAGGCATACCCGACAAGGCGCCGATGGTGGCCAAGGCCATTGAGAAGGGCATCCCCATCATCAGCGAGATAGAGTTTGCAGGACGCTATACGCAGTCGAAGATGATCTGCATCACTGGCTCCAACGGCAAGACGACAACCACGTCGCTCATCTACCATATCTTCCGTCAGGCTGGCTACGATGCCGGACTGGCAGGTAATATCGGTCGCTCATTAGCGCTGCAAGTGGCAGAGGATCCGCATGAATACTACATCATCGAACTGTCGTCGTTCCAGTTGGATAACATGTATGAGTTCCGCGCCAACATCGCCATCCTGCTGAACATCACGCCCGACCATCTGGACCGTTACGACAACAAGATGCAGAACTATACCGACGCCAAGATGCGTATCATCCAGAACCAGACGCCGCAGGACGCCTTCATCTATTGGGCTGACGATCCTATTATCTCGGAGGAGCTGAAGAAGTATGACATCAAGGCTGTGCTCTGCCCGTTCTCCGACGTAAAGAAGAGCGGTGTCATCGGCTATATCGAGGAAGGACAATACAAGCTGGAATATCCTACGCCCTTCAACATGGAGCAGGAAAGCCTGAGCCTGACGGGCCGCCATAATATCTACAACTCACTGGCTGCCGGTCTGGCTGCTAACATTGCCGGTATCAAGAATGAGGACATACGCCGTTCGCTGGGCGACTTCCCCGGTGTGGAGCATCGTTTGGAGAAAGTATGCGACGTGCGTGGCGTCCACTATGTCAACGACTCGAAGGCCACGAATGTCGATGCTTGCTGGTATGCGTTAGAGTCGATGAAGACGAAGGTCGTCCTCATTGTCGGCGGCAAGGACAAGGGCAACGACTACAGTCCGCTGATACCGCTGATTAAGGAGAAGTGCTCGGCGCTGGTCTATCTTGGTGCTGACAACACGAAGCTGCACCAGAATTTCGACCAGTTAGGCATCCCCGTGCGCGACACGCACTCTATGAAGGAGTGCATGCAGGCCTGCTACGAGCTGGCCCAGCCCGGCGAGACGGTGCTGCTCTCCCCCTGCTGCGCCTCGTTCGACCTGTTCAAGAATATGGAGGACCGTGGTGAACAATTCAAGGAAATAGCAAGAAGTCTGTAAATGAACAAGAAAATAGGCAATCTGTTTAAAGGCGACAAGGTCATCTGGATGGTGTTCTTCCTCCTCTGTATGATCAGTATTGTCGAAGTCTTCTCGGCTTCGAGCAACCTGACCTATAAGACGCAGAACTATATGGGGCCTATCATCTACCATACGACAATGATTATTTTCGGTGCGTTGGTGGCTGTGGTGACGCTCAATGTCCCGTGCCGCTATTTCAAGCTGATGACGCCTTTTCTGCTCGTCATCTCGGCATTGACGTTGCTGTGGGTGCTGGTCGGCGGTGAGAGTATCAACGGCGCCAACCGCGTCATCTCACTGGCGGGCTTCACCTTTCAGCCGTCGGAGATTGCCAAGGGTACGATGGTGCTCGTCACGGCACAGATACTGAGTGCTATGCAACGCGAGACGGGAGCTGACCGTAAGGCTTTCAAGTATATTATGATGATACTGCTGCCTACGGTGTTCCTCATCGGAATCGAGAACCTGTCGACGGCCGCCCTGCTCTTTGCCGTTATTTTCCTGATGATGTTCATAGGCCGCGTGCCAATGTCGCAGATGGGAAAGCTGATGGGCGGCATTGCCGTGCTGGCTGTGGTGTTCATAGTGTTGGTGTTTACGTTGGGCAGCATTGAAAGCAGTGAGACGGAAGAGGCTCAGCTGACCGAGACTGTGGTCAATGACGACCATATTGATGCTAATGAGACAAGTATTAAGTCTCATGGTATCTTCCATCGTTTTACTACGCAGCGCAATCGCATCCTGAAGTTTGTACAGAAACAGGAGGTGGCCCCTGAGGACTACGACATCGAGGAAAACTTCCAGGTGGGCCACGCCAACATTGCCATCGCCTCATCGGGTATCATCGGCAAAGGACCAGGCAACTCCTTGGAGCGCGACTATCTGCCACAGGCATTCTCAGACTTTATCTATGCTATTATCATTGAGGAGATGGGCATCATCGGTGCTGCTGTCGTAGCGTTCCTCTATATCGTGCTGCTCTACCGTGCTGCCCGTATAGCCTCACGTTGCGAGAATAATTTCCCGGCATTCCTCATTATGGGACTGTCGCTGCTGTTGGTCATTCAGGCTACGTTCAATATGATGGTGGCCGTAGGACTGGCACCGGTCACGGGTCAGCCGCTACCACTCGTGTCCAAAGGCGGTACGAGTACTATTATCAACTGTGCCTACATTGGCGTCATTCTGAGCGTCAGCCGTTCGGCAAAGATGAAGAAGGAAGTTAAGGAACAAAGGAGTTAAGAGTTATGAAAAAGGAGTTAAGAGTGATTGTCAGTGGCGGCGGTACGGGAGGTCATATCTTCCCGGCCGTCAGTATAGCCAACGCCGTGATGCGTCTGCGCCCCGATGCCAAGATCCTGTTCATCGGTGCCCAGGGACGTATGGAGATGCAGCGTGTGCCTGCTGCTGGTTATGAAATCAAGGGCCTGCCTATCCGCGGCTTCTTCCGTCCGCTGTGGAAACCCGCCAATGTCGGTGTGGCTATAGACTATCTCAAGAGCAAGTGGCTTGCCAAGAAACTGCTCAAGGAGTTCAAGCCTGACGTGGCCGTTGGAGTAGGTGGCTATGCCAGCAGTGCTGCCCTTGGGGCTGCCAACAGTCTGGGCATTCCTACGCTGATACAAGAACAGAACTCTTATGCAGGTTTGGCTAACAAGCAACTGGCATCAAAGGCGAAAAAGATTTGTGTGGCTTATGAGGGTATGGAGCGTTTCTTCCCTAAGGAGAAGATTCTGCTGACGGGAAATCCTGTGCGTCAGGCGTTGCTCGAGACGACGATGTCGCGCGAGGAGGCTGTCCGCAGTCTCGGTTTCGACCCGACGAAGAAGACGATCCTGCTCGTTGGCGGCTCTCTCGGTGCCCGCACGATTAACGAGAGCGTCCTGCAGCATATAGATCTTGTGGAACAGACAGATGTGCAGTTCCTATGGCAGACGGGCAAGTACTACTATGCCGACATCCAGCAGCGTCTGAAGGACAAGCTGCTGCCTAACCTGAAGGCGACCGACTTCATCAGCGATATGGGTGCGGCCTATCGGGCTGCCGACTTGGTCATCAGCCGTGCCGGTGCCAGTAGCATCAGCGAGTTCTGTCTCATCGGTAAGCCCGTCATTCTGGTGCCCAGTCCTAACGTGGCTGAGGATCACCAGACCAAGAATGCCTTGGCCTTGGCCAACCGCGACGCAGCCCTCTATGTCAAGGACAGTGAGGCACCGGCCACACTGTTGCAGCTTGCCCTTGATACGGTGGCTGACGAGACTCGGCTGAAGACGCTCAGCGAGAATGTGCTGAAACTGGCCCTGCCCGACTCGGCCGATATAATAGCAAAAGAAGTGATAAAATTAGCAGAAAATGGAAAATAAGGATCTGAAGGCAATATATTTTGTGGGAGCTGGTGGTATCGGCATGAGTGCCATCGCCCGCTACTACCTGAACCGTGGCCTTGTCGTGGCTGGCTACGACAAGACACCCAGCGAACTGACACGCCAATTGGAGCACGAGGGTATGCTTATCCACTACGAGGAGAGCGTCGACAAGATTCCGCAGGCCTGTCGCCAGCCGCAGTCGTGTCTTGTCATCTATACGCCTGCCATCCCTGCCGACCATCAGGAACTTGTCTATTTCCGTGAGCATGGCTTTGAGATACAGAAGCGCGCCCAGGTACTTGGTTTGCTCACCCGTGAGCACCGCGGACTCTGTGTCGCCGGAACACATGGTAAGACGACCACGTCGACTATGTGCGCACATATCATGCACCAGTCAAGCCTCGACTGCAACGCCTTCCTCGGCGGCATCTCTAAGAACTATGGTACGAACTACATCCTGTCTGATTCCGACTACGTCGTCATCGAGGCTGACGAGTTCGACCGTTCCTTCCACTGGCTGCGCCCTTGGATGACAGTCATCACCTCCACCGACCCCGACCATCTGGACATCTACGGAACGAAGGAAGCTTATTTGGAGAGCTTCCGCCACTACACAACACTCATACAGCCCGGTGGCGCACTCATCATCCATCGCGGATTAGAGATGCAGGAAGACCTGCCACAGGGCGTACGTCGCTATGACTATGCACTTCATGAAGGCGACTTTCATGCCGAGAATATCCGTATTGAGAACGGCGGCATCACCTTCGACTTCGTGTCGCCGATAGAGTCGGTGCCCAATATCGAGTTGGGGCAGCCTATACCTATTAATATAGAGAATGGCATCGCTGCTATGGCTATGGCACAACTTAACGGATGCACGCCCGAGGACCTGCGCTACGGTATGAAGACCTATGGAGGTGTCGACCGTCGCTTCGACTTCAAGATTAAGACCGACCGTCTGGTGTTTCTCAGCGACTATGCCCACCATCCGAAGGAGATCTACCAGAGTGCCCGCAGTATCCGCGAGCTCTATAAGGGACGACATATCACGGCTATCTTCCAGCCGCACCTCTATACCCGCACGCGCGACTTCTACCGTGACTTTGCCGACGCGCTGAGCCAGCTTGATGAAGTGGTGCTGACCGAGATATACCCGGCGCGTGAACTTCCCATAGAAGGAGTCACCTCACAGCTCATCTACGACAACCTGAAGCCAGGGGTTGACAAGAAGATCATCAACAAAGCCGACGTGCTTGACTTTGTCCGCGACCATTCGTTCGACGTGCTCATCGTGCTTGGTGCCGGCGACCTCGACAACCAGGTGCCACAGATGACAAAATTGTTAAATGACAAAATCGCAAAATAAATTGTAAATAATAAATCGTCAAATTGTAAACATACATGTCCTTTAACTGGAAGCAAACCGTATTCATCCTGGCCGACATTGTCGTCGCCGTCTACCTGCTCTTGGCAATCACCCTTTTCAACCAGCCGGAGGAGAAGGCGACGGCGTGCTCCGAGGTGAACATCCATGTTGATGACCTGCAGAGTGGTCTTCTCAGCCCAGCAGAGGTGAAGCGCCTATTGCAACAGCGCCGTCTCTACCCTTTGGGCCAACCTATGCAGTTTGTCAGCACACGCGACATTGAGGACGCTTTGTTAGCCAATCCCTATGTGGAGTCGGCCCAGTGTTACAAGACGCAGAACGGCCATGTCAATGTCGACCTCGTACAGCGCCAGCCTGTGCTCCATGTCATGCCTACCAACGATGTACAGTACTATGTCGATATGCATGGCGACGTCCTGCCCCATACCCAGTTGGCCGGCAATCTGCTGGTGGCTACCGGCACGATGGAGCGCAGCTATGCCCAGAAGCGGTTGGCACCGATAGCACGCCTGATTCTCGACGACCAGTTCTGGAGGTCACAGACTGAACAGCTCAATGTGTTACCCGACGGCACACTCGAACTGATTCCGCGTGTGGGCGACCATATCATTTATTTAGGTGCCCCGGTAGATGTCGACAAGAAGTTGGAACGCCTGCGAAAGTTCTATAAATATGGACTCAGTCATGCGGGCTGGACCCGCTATAAGCGCATCAGCGTCGAGTTCGACAACCAGATTGTATGTAAACGAAATAGTTAGAAACCGAAATATCATAAAGAGTGAATATATGGCAAAGGATTTTATTGTAGCAATTGAGCTCGGTTCATCGAAGGTGACAGGTATTGCCGGGCAGAAGAATCTGGATGGCAGCATAACGGTGTTAGCTGTGGCCAAGGAGGAGTCGTCCTCCTTCATCCGTAAGGGAGTGGTTTACAACATCGACAAGACAGCCCTGTGTCTTCAGAGTATTATCAAGAAACTGGAGAACCAGTTGAAGACACAGATCTCGCAGGTTTATGTCGGTGTTGGCGGACAATCTATCCGTGGTGTCCGTAATATCGTCGTGAAAGAACTGCCTGCAGGTACTATTGTGACTGACGCACTAATCGACGAGTTGGTCTACATGAACCGCAACGCCAATTATCCTGACCAGGAACGTATCGACACCGCTGTACAAGAATATAAGGTCGATTCACAGTACCAGCAGGATCCGGTAGGCATACAGTGTACCCGCTTGGAGGGTAACTATCTGAATATCCTGCAGCGAAAGGCTTTTTTTAAGAACCTTAATAAGTGCTTTGAGACTGCCGGCATTGCCATTGCCGAAATGCTCAATGCACCATTGGCCCTGGCCGAGGCTGTGCTCACCGAGGCTGAGCGTCGTTCGGGCTGTGCACTCATTGACATCGGTAGCGACACGACTACCGTCTCCGTCTACTCGAAGAACATCCTGCGTCATTTGGCTGTCATACCCCTAGGCGGTGCCAATATCACCAAAGATATTGCCAGCCTCCAGATGGAAGAGTCTGATGCCGAGAGTATGAAGATGAAATATGCTTCGGCCTATACCGATAACAACGAGATAGACAACAATCTGAAATACTCTATCGATCAGGACCGTCAGGTTGAAAGTCGTCGTTTCATTGAGATTGTAGAAGGCCGTCTTGAGGAGATTGTTGAGAATGCCTGGTATCAAGTGCCGTCGGAGTATTACGATAAGCTCTTGGGTGGTATTATCCTGACAGGCGGTGGCGCAAACCTGAAGAATATCGAGCTCGCTTTCCATAACCATACCCATGTTGACAAAATCCGTGTTGCCAAGGTTCCTGTGCAGGCCGTCAATGGCGGTGGCGACGATATCAAGTCAAGGAATGGTATGATGAACACCGTACTGGGACTGTTGTTGAAGGGCGACGTCAATTGTGCCGGCTATGCCATCGACCAGCATGGCGACCTCTTTGAGCCGACAAAGACCCCTGGTGTACAGGAAACCAACGATCAACGTCCAGCCCGTAAACCTGGTGATGTTCGCGCTGGTGTCGTTGTGACCGAGGCCGAGAAGCAGAAGGCTGAGGAGGAAGCCCGCCTGAAAGCCGAGGAGGAAGCCCGCAAGAAGGCTGAAGAGGAAGCTCGTCAGAAA
>JAEEGG010008866.1_pt1 | contig 22679 bp, 17 predicted proteins | sample 9134161 | NCBI WGS metagenome assembly JAEEGG01 (sample SAMN16246543, study PRJNA631951) | gut metagenome | biome: gut microbiome; feature: rumen; material: CR-attached | host: Bos | place: Iran: Karaj | collected 2018-10
CCGTTTGTGCCTTGGTCTCATGACGTTGTTCAGATAGAGTAGCCCATTATAGGCGTAATCATAAATACTATACATACAATTCGTTGCAATTTTGTTCTCTACTTATAAAGTCCAAAATCGCAACGAATGACTGCACAGGGCGAGAGGTTATTTCCTCAGTTTGCCATTACTTTCCAGATAATCTATAAACGCTTTCCACTGATTGGCTCGCTTGTTGCGGTTGATTTTCGTCAGTTCCTCATCAATGAATTGTTGCGGATAGCAGTCATAGAGGAAATAGCCTACCTCCACTTTTTCTTCGCCGACCCACGTCCATTCGTAGTACAGCACGAGGTCAAAATAGGTTCGTGAGACCGTTGGGTTGACAAGATTGTCGACTTGGAAGAGAACTTCATCGCCCAAACGAAACTCCATGAAGAATATTGATTTAAGCCGTGTGTGAATAGCCTCTGAGTCAATTCGAAAACGCAGTTCGCGTGTGTTCAGATCAAACCACTCGATGTCTTCGTCAGTGAACACAGCCGTCTTTGCTTCACCGCCAGAACGTGTCCCCTGAGAGTCGATGGCATAAGCGGCGAGCGTGGCGGATGGCTCCACGTTTTCCTTGCCACTGAGTTCATTGTTCACTTCGTTGTCATCACTGCTGCAAGCTGTCATTGACATTGTAAGGCTGACTATGACTATCGCCACCGTCCAGAAGTTGTTTCTCTTACTCATAATTCTATTGTTTAAAGATGTCTCTCTCTACTTATATAGTCCATCGATCATGGAAAAGACTGCACCAATTACCACGTAAATCTGATGCCTAAGGGCAAAGAGAAATTGAATGGATGTTCTGTGCGATAGGTTTCGATTTGCGTTCCCGTCGGGATGTGGTATTGCAGACTTGGCTCTGCAAATAGTCCGATGTTGGGCGTGAAATTGTATTGTAGGCCAAACCCTGTGCCAACTGACCACTGCCACGGAGCGCGGATGGTGGACTTGTCGGTTGCCTCCAATATGCCATTCAAATAGTAACTGGTGTTGAACTGCGAGTAAACAGGTATTTCCATTGTCACTCCAAGTCCACCATAAATACTCCACATTCTCCTATTATATATATTATAGGTACCCTTCACTGGGATGCCGAGATAGTGGATAGTCTGCAGCTCGTTGATGGTATTACCGTTTGAACCCATCACAAATTCAGACTTCAACCGACTATAGCTTACGCCAGTTTCCAGACCAAAGCTATTATTCAGCCTATACTTTAATGCCAATGAGAAGTTAATAGGCATGTAGTGGTGACTCTTACGGACAATCTTGTCTGTGCCTGTACCAGCGGCATCACCAGCATTGTTCAGGGCAATGTTCATGATGACGCTTCGGCTATGACTGCTGCCGTCGTCGGGTTCTTCTGATAGGAAAGCTGCATAGTCACTCCAGTTCTCGAAGGTGACAGGTGATGGTGGTTCGCCGCTAATGGGAGCTAACGTTGGCGTTTCCGTGAAACTGTATGGACGGTTGAAATTCTGCTCACCCATGCCTCCTGCGTATGCGAGGACAATCGACCACTTTTGATTGCTATGAGGTCTTGTGACTGGTTTGTCGGGTAACAAGTCGGTAATATCGTAGTGTGGCAGATTCGGTTTATCTATTATATGTGTCGTATCTGCTTGTTCGTTATTCTTTATGATGTCTGGGATAGTCTGCTCCTGCGCAATCGTGTTTGCCAAGGAGTCTGGCATAATGGAATCAAGAGCCTGGGCGATGATAGGCAGGAGCGTATCAATCGGTGCTTGATGTACGGGTATATGCACAATTATAGGCTCCTGTGGCTCTTCTTCCGATGGTTCATTTGTATGTGTATTATGCTTTGGCGTATCTTCCTGCTTGGCAATAGCGGGCTTCTCCTCTTTGACAGCAGTATCACTTTTCCTAAGCAAGAAGAATGTGAAGGGCATAAGCAACAACAAAAGCACTGCAGCCCAATACTGCTTCATCATTTTGCGGAGTATTTTCTTGGCTCGTGCCAGTTGCGAAGAAGACGAATGAGGTTCGATGTCTAAAATGTCTGCAATCTCCTTGTGTGACAGGCCTTCAAAGACAGACAGTCGGAACACCTTGCCGTATCCCTCTGGCAACTTGTCTATCAGCTTCAACACTTCTTCCAATGGTACACCTTTCACTGTGGTCTCTTCATTGGGAGCCACCAGCGACTCTGCTTCCTCCAATGGAACAAAGGAAAGGCTTTTCAAATGATCTTTGTATTTCGATGCTACATTCCTCGTTATCGACATCATCCACGATTCAGCCTTTCGATTGTCTCGCAGACGGTCAAACGAAGTGAAGATAATCACAAAAGCATCGTGCAGCACATCTTCCACCGCCTGTTCGTCACTGACATAACGACGGCATACACCCTTCATTCTCTGGGCGTATGCCTTGTACAGTTCTCCGAGCGCATCTGCATCGCCCTGTCTGCACCGTTCTATCAGCCGTGTTATCTCCATCGTGAACATAACGTCTCTATCTATATAGTCCTACAACAGAGAAAAAGACTGCACCACCACCCGCATTATTTGATAGTTTTTACATTCTTTAGCAGAAAAAGCCCTTTTCGTGTGCCTCCGGGTCGGCATATCTTGGTTCGTCGCTGCTACAGGAAGCGAAGGAGAGCATGACAGCGGTCATTACGAGGATGTTTCTCCAGAGTTTCATAGTTTCCATATATGTTCTTTTATTTCCTTCCAGTTATTGAAAATGATGATAGTCACTGTATACAGACTTCCTTTGATAATTTCTCCTTTCCAATCATCGATGCCGTCGCTAAATACCATGTTTAACAGCCAGATGATTGCCATAAAGCTACAAAAGTAGAATAATGCTTGTAGCAAGACTTTTCTCCAGAGTTTCATTGTTTTCATATTGCTTGTGATTTACTTTCCTCTACTTATACCACCCACCTCGTCGCTGTTCTCAATGGACGACATAAGGCGAATACGAGAGCGGCAATCAGGAGGAAGAGAAGTTTTGCTTGTTTCATTGTGTACAAAGCTATATCAGAAACTCGGCTCTGCGTCGCCGCGAGTGAAGACGGTCTCGTCATTTTCGCCGTTGTGGACGAATCCGCCGCTGAAACAGAGGCTCTTATCGGCGAGACTATAGAGTGTGGCGTATAGCGAATAGGCATTATAGTAGAGTTGCGATAATGTTGTTTCGTCATCGAAGCTGGCCGAAAGGCTGATGATGTTCCTTCCGTCGCCCTCGCTGCCATTCCTTTCCCATACCAGTTGCCATGTGCCCGTGAACGTGCCATTCTCGCCCTCCACATCCTGCCAGTCGGTGTAACGCTCCTCACCGTTGATGGTGACGAGTTGACGGGTCTGCCATTTGCGCAAACCAGTAAACGTGCCTCTACTGCCTACGATGTCATTACGGCTGTCACTAAAGGTCAGTTTCTCAAAGTAGCGCTGCTTCTCGCCGATACGCTCAACGTGCCATGTGCCAACAAGCAGCGGTGCATATCTCTCCTGTAGCTCCACAGTCTTTTCGTGTGCCTCTAGGTCTGCCCATTCTGGGTCGCTACTACACGCAGCAAGAGCGAGTGGAGCAAGGAAAAGGATTAATGCTTTTGTCGGTTTCATTTTTCACTTCACTTTCTTGAACCTTGATATTTCTTCATTTGTACCGGGCTTGTTCCAAATCATCTGCGTGCTGGTGAGGCGGTGGATGTCACAATTCACGGTGAGGGCAACTGAGGTATCATCGGGCTTGGGCGAAATTTGCAGATGCCCAGCGTCGGTGATGGTGTAGATGCGATAAACGGTGGTGTCGCCTGCTGCCCAGTCGGAGGTGAATATATCAACGGTGCCGTTATTGGCAGACTGCGGATGGAATGTGTATTGTACCATGCCAGCATCGGCCACGCCTTCGTCATACACCTTTTGCCATGTGCCACCAAGCTCTGTTGCTTCGTAGACATCGTTGTCATCATCGCTGCTGCAAGAGGCGAGGGAGAAAGCAGCAAGCATCACAAATGCAATCCTCCAAAGTTTCATTGTTTTCATTTCGATATTTGTTGTTAATGTTCCTGTTTATATAAACGCGAATTGTCGGAAAATCCTGCATCGTCGGGCGTTAAATGTTCTTAATCGATATTCTATTCTTTGAAGTGGGCAGCGTCGGCACTGAGGCCGACGACTGCCCGCTATTAACGAGAGAGAGTTTATAATCGGTTGATTTTTCTTCATAACATCTAATATCCCATACGCGAGGTGTCCACCTCTTTCTTTTTCTTCTCCTTGAAGTTGCCGATGCGGTAGATTGCGGTGAGTGAGGCACTGGCGTAGTTCATCCAGACACGCATGGCGTAGTCCTGGTTGGCAACGGTGGAACGGGTGTTGGCGTAGCAGTTGAAGATGTTGTTGGCTTTGGCTACGACGCTCCACTTGCCGTTGTCGGAGGTCCATCGAAGTGAGGCGTTCAGATAGAACAGCGGACTGATGTCGTAGACGCCTTGGATGGCCTTCGACTGGAAGAAGGGATTGAGGATGAACTGGATGTTATGCCGCTGGGACAGTTTGGCGACAGCCGTGCCGCCGAGGATGGCCGAGAGGCGGGTGCGGTCGAAGGGCAGGTCGAAGAAGTTGCTGCTTTTGTCGTGGCGGTAGAGCCCCGTGGCATTGACGGTACCGTTGAGCCACTGGCCGACATGGAACTGCGCCGAGGCTTGCAGACCGAAGTAGTTGGAGTAGTCGAAGTTAGTCTCCTTCATGATGACGGCCATTCGGTCGGAGGTCTGATAGGGCAGTTGCACGAAGTAGTCAGGTTCAAACTGCGCAAAGGCCAAGAAGGTGTATTTGTGGTTCAGCTGCCACATGAGGTTCACCTCATATTTCGACATGGGCTTCAGGTCGGGATTGCCCCATATCTCGCTGTAGGCCGAGGCGTAGTAGATGCTGCTCATCGTGCTCCAATAACTGGGATAGACGGCCTCGCTGCTGAACGAGAGATTGAGCATATTTTTCGGGTTGATGTTCCACATCGCGTTGAACTGCGGATAGACGCGCCACTCGTTCCATTTCGTGGCATGGTATTGCTCCATCGTCAGCGAGGCGTCGAGGCTCAGCGTCTTGCCAATCTGCTTGCTCAGTCCGGCGTAGGCATTCAGGATGCGCTCGTCGTAATCTACGCTGCTGGTGGCGTCGGGCATGGGCTGCTGGTTGGCGTCGAGGGTGGTCTGATAGCTGTTGTTGTTCGTGAACTGCGCCTTTGCTCCGTAGTTCAATTCCCAGTCATTGGGCAGCGCGTGGGTCTGGTCGGCGGTGAAGAGCCACTTGCTGACTTTCTGGCGACTATCAACTGACAGGTTTCGGTTGATGTCGTACAGTTCGCCCTCAAGGCTTTGCGTGCGAGGCTCCTGATAGTTGGTGTACGACACGCCAAGTTGCAGACCGAACGGAGCCGCATAGTTAGCATCGACGTTGTGCAGGAAAGTGTGCTCACGGGAATGTTGCGTGGACTGTGCCGTGCCTGTCGTGGTATTGGTGGAGCGGGTAGAGTTCCACTGCCCCGTATAGGCCAGGCCGAGGCGATGGTTCTCGCTGATGGCATAGTCCATGCCAATGCGGTACTCATGGTCGATGCCGTCGCTGCGGTTGCGGGTCTTGTCTTCGTAGGCAATGCGCTTGTCACCCAGCGGATGGTTGGCTTCGTGCTCCACTTGTCCGTAACTGCTGCCGTTGGTGTAAGTGTAAGACAAGTCCATGCTTAGCTTGTCGTGATTGTAGATAAAACTGCCACCCGCATAGCCTGTGCCGTATTTGTTCTGCTGCCAGCCGCCCATCAGTTGTCCTGAGAGTTGGTTAGATCCAGTGAAGTCCTTTGTCACAATATTGATGGCCATGCCCCGAACATGATATTTCGCAGGAGCCGACGGCATTACCTCGGCCTTGGCCAGCATGGCGGCGGGCATAGATTTCAATCGCTCCACCACTTTGTCGGCACTGAGCGTCGTCGCCTTGCCGTTGATGATGAGCGTCACCGACTGTCCGCAGAACGTAAGGCTTTCGCCCGTGTCAATCACGCCAGGAATACGTGTAAGTGCCTCGTAGGCGTCATTGGCAGGATAGACTTCAAGGAGCATCGGCATGTTATAGGTCAGATGTCCGTTTTCTGCCTTTGAGAAAATACGATCGCCCGTCACCTTCACACCATTCAGCATAATAGTCTCAGGCTTGAGGCGAATATTTCTGGCATTTCGTGAATCAAACATGACGAATTTTGTTTTATATCCTACGAATGATATGCGGGCAAGGACGGGCTGCTGCTCACAGGGAATGACGAAGAGACCGCTCTCGTTCGACACGCCACCGGTAATCAGTGTGGAGTCTTGGGGCGAGAGCAGGGCGATGTTGGCGTAGGCTACGGGCTGGCCTTGCTCGTCGATGACGGTGCCCTTGTAGCGGAGGGCTGTCTTCTGCGGACACTCGACGATGATTTCCTGTTGGCTGGGATTGGCTATCCCCGGCTCAACGGTCATGCGGATGGGATAGAAGCCTATCATCTGGCGGATGGCATCGGGCACGGTCTTGCGGTGTACTGAAGTGGTGATGCGGAAGTCCTCCAACTCGTTGTAGAGGAAACTGATGGTGTAGTCCTCGGTCTGCTCGTTCAGTTGGCGCAGGGCCTCGCTCAGCGACACGTTGTTGTATTCGCGTGTAATCTTTTGGGCCTGCACTCCGGCAAAGACAAGACAGCAGACAAGCATTGATATGATTCTCTTCATGGCTTATTCTACGACAATCTTGTCCGACTTCAGTTCTACGGTGATGCTCTCGAAGAGGTTGAGACGATGCAGCACGACGTCGAGCGTCTCGTCCTGTTTCCATACGAAATAGAAACGGAACTGACGGGCATCTTCGTTCTGGAAATCCACCTCTTTATTATAATAGGTAGCTATCTGAGGTAGCATCTTATCCAATGCGACATTGTCGAAAACAATGGGCTTCGCGTTGGCTGTCGTGTCCGTCTTGACGGTATCTGTCGGCAATGCTGATGTAGGCTTGGCAGATATTGTTTGTTCTGTCTGTATGGCCTGCGGTTTGGGATTGCTAATCATACGCACAATGTGGATGGCAGCGAAAGCCACTCCTACCGTAAAGACGATGCCGATGATGCTTGCTGCCACCTTGTACGGGAATAAGCCCATCAGTTTTTTGATGGTTGCAGTGGGTGGTTCGTCTTTTTCAAGGGCATCTAATTCATCAGCGTGTTCCGTTGCGAACTTCTCCCATTCCTCATCCACGGGGACGGATTCCTTTTCGACTTCGCGCTTCACAAAGGCTCGCTTCGTCAGCGCAAGCAGTTCCTGGTTCTCTGCTACCAACTGGTCAATTTTGTCTTGCTGTTCCATAACGTTTATCGTTTTGCTGTTTGTTGCTCAAAATACTCTCTGATTCGCTGTAGTGACTGTGACAGATGGTTGTAAACCGTCACTTTGCTCACACCCGCGGCCTGTGCCACTTCCTCGTAACTCATCTCGCTGAGAAACCGCAGTCGGAAGACCTGCTGGCTGAGCGGTGGCAGTTCCGCCTCGATGAATTGCATCAGCCGTTCCAGACGGTCATCGTCATTCATCGAAACGATCTGGCTTTGCATCGACTCCTGCAAGAAGAGCCTTTCCACCCGCTCCCGCATCGACTTGTGGCTGAGTACGTCGCGACAGCGGTTGCGCACGGCAGTCATCAGGTAGCCTTCTATCCTGTCCTTCTGTGGCCTGTCACCATCCCGTAACAGTCGGGCGAAGATTTCACTCACCACGTCCTTGCTTTCGTCCGCATCATAGAGCATCGTCTTTGCCAGACAGTACATCTTGGCATAATGCTGACGGTATATGTTTTCAAATTCTTTTTTCGTCATAATTATCATTCATACACAACAAGGACGATTCAGCGAACCGAAAAACTAAGCAAAACGATAACTTTTTTCAAATTTCCTTCATTTTTCTTGTTATTGAAACCATTTTGGGACAAAGGTACAAATTATGGCTAATAAAAATTGTAAATCATATATAATTCGAACAAAACGTTGTCTTTTTGCCCAAAAAGTTGTAATTTTGCAAACATATTAGAAAGATAGAAGGTATTATGACAATAGAGGATGTAAAAGTGATCATACAAGGTGACGAGACTCGTACGTTGGAAATGAAGAAAACAACGGGTGAGTTAAAGGATGGTATGCGTTCAGCTTGTGCCTTTCTCAATACCGCAGGTGGCTGGCTGTTCTTTGGTATTGCCCCAACGACACTGAAGATATTAGGACAGGCGGTGACAGACAACACCCGAAAGGAGATTGCCAGAGAGGTTGCGAAGCTGGAACCACTGATAGATCTTCCTGTTGAATACATTGATGTGCCGAATCGTCCAGACTGTCAGGTCATAGCTATTCATCTGGATGCTCCTTCTTATTGGGATGTGCCATATACATACGATAATAAACCGTATATGCGAATTGAGAGCACAACGGTAGTCATGCCTCGTGACATCTTCGAAGACCGTCTGATGCGTAGCAAATCTAATCGTCATAAATGGGAAGACCAGATTTGTGAAGGCATAACCATTGCTGATTTGGAGGAACAGCGTATTCGTGGTGGTGTTCGTCTTGGCGTAGAACGGGGTAGGATGCCTGAGTCATCGCTCATGGAGACTACGGAAAGCCTTGTTGAGAAACTGAAACTCACCACGAATGGGAAACTGAAAAATGCAGCAGCAGCCCTATTCCTTCGGGATACAAGTCAGTTTCCTCAGTTCCTGCTTCGCATGGCTCGCTTTCGTGGCAACGACAAGATGGAATTCATTGACAATCAAAGAGCATACGGCAACTTCTTCACTTTGCTTGATGCTGGTATGGCGTTTTTCTTCAAACATCTTTCACTCAGTGGCAAGATAGTGGGCTTTACGAGAGAAGAGAAACTTGAGATTCCTGCCGAAGCGTTGCGTGAGGCTTTGACAAATGCCCTTTGTCACAGGATGTTCCATAATACAAGTAGTTCTGTTGGCATCGCTATCTATGATGATCGTGTAGAGATTGAGAATACTGGCCATTTGCCAGACGAATTGACTGTTGAAACCATAAAGCAATCCCATCATTCATATCCTCAGAACCCGACTATTGCCGATGTGCTGTTTAAGACTGCGTTCTTGGAAAACTGGGGCAGTGGCGTAAGTCGCATGGTTGATGCCTGCAAGAAAGCAAATCTTCCGGAGCCAGAGTTCAATCAAAATGCAGCATTCGTATGGGTTACGTTCAAACGCGTAACCATACAACCATACGACCCCACAACCCCACGACCCCACAACCCCACAAGTTCACCCCTCAACCCCACAACCTCAAAGGATAATAGGGCTCAAAAGCTAAAGACATTCTTCTCAATAATTGGAGAGAATGGGGCGAATCTTAAGATGTTAATGGAAGGTATGCACCTTAGAGACAGGAAGAGCTTTGTAAACAACTACATCAATCCCAATCTGTCGGAAGGATATATTGCTATGCTGTACCCGGAAATTCCAAATCACCCAATGCAATCATACTATCTAACGAAGAAGGGCAGAGAGTTGCTGGAACACCTCTAATAAGTGTTAATGAGCCATTTTGTGGTAAATAAGCCAGTTTGTAAAACCTTGTTGTAGGGGCTGGGTGGTGCAAAAGTGGTGCAGTTGAGTTATAAGAAAATCGGCAAGCGATTGAAAATCAATCATTTGCCGATTTTTAAAAGTGATCCCGTTGGGATTCAAACCCAAGACCTTCAGAACCGGAATCTGACGCTCTATTCAGCTAAGCTACGGGACCAGTGCTTGCGGAAAGCGGATGCAAAGGTACAAAAAACATTGAACATTGAACATTAAACATTGAACATTTTGTTGTGCCTTGTTATTTTTTAACTTTTAGCATTCATTTCTCTCATCGTTTTAGGCTGTCAGCTCGTTACCGGTATAGAGCTGGTAGTATTTGCCTTTAAGGGCCAGGAGCTCGTCGTGGGTGCCCTGTTCGATGATGTGGCCGTGGTCGAGGACGATGATACGGTCGGCATTGCGGATGGTGCTGAGACGGTGGGCGATGACAAAGGTAGTACGGCCTTGCATCAGCGTGTCCATGCCTCGTTGTACAAGCCGTTCCGTACGGGTGTCGATGGAGGATGTGGCCTCGTCGAGGATGAGCACGGGAGGATTGCTGACGGCAGCACGGGCGATGGCAATCAGCTGTCGTTCTCCTTGTGAGAGGTTGCCGCCATCACCGTTGAGGATGGTCTGATAGCCGTTGCCCAGACGTCGGATGAAGTCGTCGGCTCCCACCAGACGAGCAGCACGGATGCAGTCTTCGTCCGTGGCACCCAGACATCCGTAACGGATATTGTCGAGCACGGTGCCCGTAAAGAGGTGTGTCTCTTGAAGCACGATGCTCATGCTCTTACGGAGTGAATCCTTTCGGATGTCCGTCAGCGGAATGCCGTCGTAGAGGATCTTACCTTTCTGAATCTCATAGAAGCGGTTGATGAGGTTGATGATGGTGGTTTTGCCTGCACCCGTTCCACCCACGAAGGCAATCTTCTGTCCTGGGTTGGTGTTGATGTCGATGTCGAAGAGTACCTGCTTGGCTGGCGTATATCCGAAGTCCACGTCTGTGAAATCGACATCACCCTTGGGATCTTTCAGTTCTATCGTTCCCTCGTCGACCTCCGGTTCTGCGTCCATGAGACGGAATACGCGCTCTGCTCCGACGGTGGCATTAAGCACGGAGTTGATCTGTTGTGAGACGTGGGTGATAGGCTGGGTGAAACTCTTGTTCAATGTCAGGAACGCCACGATGGTACCCAGACTAATGGACAATGGATAATTGAAAATGGAAAACTGTCCGAGGGCGAGGGCTGCGCCAACAACGGCGATGAGCACATAGCCGAGGTTGGAGAGGTTGCCGTTGACAGGCATCACGATATTGGCGATTCTATTGGCTTCGCAGGCAGAGGCACGCAGCTGTTCGTTGATACGTTCAAACTCCTCGATGGCCTGATCCTCGTGGCAGAACACCTTGACGACCTTCTGACCAGTCATCATCTCTTCAATGAAGCCGTTGACACGGGCAAGGCTTTCCTGCTGAGTGCGGAAATAAGTGCGGCTTCGTTTGCCCAGCCAGGTGGTGGTGACCATCATAATGACAGCCATCACGATGCTGACGAGGGTAAGGGGCACACTGAGCACCACCATCGAAGCAAAGGTGACGGCGATGGTGATGACGGAGTTGAACACCTGCGAGATGCTCGTGCTGATCATCTGGCGCAGTGAGTCGACATCGTTGGTGTAAACGGACATCATCTCACCATGCGAATGTTGGTCGAAGTAGCTGATGGGCAGTTGTTCCATCCGCTCGAAGATGCGCTGTCGCAGACGAAGCATCGTGCCCTGCGAGACGTTGATCATCAGACGGTTGTAGGCGTAGGAGCAGATGACGCCAAGCAGGAGGATGAGCCCCAGCTTGATAAGCGTCTGCCAAAGTGCCGTGTATTCCGGATTGGCAGCCTGAGTCAGCGGTACGATATAGTCGTCGATGAGCGTTCGCGTAAAGAGGGTAGAGGCGAGGGTGGTGACGGAGGTAATGGCAATGCAGACGAGCACCGTCAAGATGCTGAACTTATAGTCGCTCAGCACGTACTTCGCCAGTCGCCAGATGACGGCGCGCTGCTGGGCGTCAATCTTCTGGATGCCTCCCTGGTTCTGGGCGTGTGGGCCTCGCGGGCCGTTGAAACTGGGCTGTCTCATCTTTCTTTTTTTGGACGACAACTTGGACAACTCAGACAACTTTGTCTTTGTTGTGTTGGTTCTTCGCAGAGCGAAGCGGCAAAGCCGAGCGGTCATAGTTATCGTTTTTATAGCTGTCGAAGTCTCCATGGTCTGCCTCCTGTATGGCGCAGATCTCCTGATAGAGGCTGTTGGTCTTCAGAAGCTGTTCGTGGGTGTCGAAGCCCGTGACCATACCATTGTCCATCACGAGGATACGGTCGCAGTGCTTCACACTCGTGATGCGCTGGGCGATGATGATCTTCGTCATCTCAGGCAGTTCTTCGCGGAAGGCCCGTTGTATCTTTGCATCGGTGGCAGTGTCGCAGGCGGAGGTGGAATCGTCGAGGATGAGGATCTTCGGCTCTTTCAACAAAGCACGGGCGATGCAGAGACGTTGTTTCTGTCCGCCGCTGACATTCGTACCGCCTTGTTCGATGCGGGTGTTGTAGCCCTCAGGCATCTGCTCAATAAACTCATCGGCACAAGCCAGACGACAGGCCCGTTCGCAATCTGCCTGTGTGGCCTGCGGATGTCCCCAGCGCAGATTGTTGAGGATGGTGCCCGAGAAGAGGATATTGCTTTGCAGCACCACACTCACAGCCGAGCGCAAGGCTTTCAAGTCATAGCATTTTACATTCTGTCCGCCAACGAGCACTTCGCCTTGTGACACATCATAAAGACGTGAGATGAGGCTGACGAGGGTGGACTTGCCAGAGCCCGTTCCGCCAATAACACCAATCGTCTCGCCACTGCCGATGGAGAAGGATACATTGAATAGCGCGCTGCGCTTGTGCTTTTTGTCTAAGGAAATATTATTTATAGGATGATAGTCAAATCTTACTCCCCGGAACTCCACGCTGCCATCGGCAATCTCATAGACTGGCTGCTCGGGATTCACGATATCGGGCTCTTCCTCAATGACCTCGCAGACACGTCTGGCACTGGCGGCACTCTGCGTCAGCATGACGAAGATCATCGAGAGCATCATCAGCGATTGGAGGATCGACATGACGTAGGTGAAGAGCGACGTCAGTTCACCCGTGGTCAGCGTACCCGAGACGATGAAGTGTGCGCCCCACCACGACAGGGCGATAATACAACCATAGACCACGATGTTCATGATGGGGTGGTTGAGGGCCATCAGACTCTCTGCGCGAACATATAACTTATAGAGCCCCTCGGCAGCCTTCGAGAACTTCTTGTTCTCATAATCCTCACGCACAAAGGCCTTCACCACCCGGATGGCATGGATGTTTTCCTGTACGCTTTGGTTCAGGTCGTCGTAGCGTTCGAAGACCTGTTGGAACAGTTTGGCCACACGAGAGATAATCTGATAGAGCGAGCATCCGAGGATTACCATCGCCACGATGAAGATCAGACTGAGACGGGCGTCGATGACCAGACACATCACGATGGAGAGAATCAGCCGGAAGGGCGCCCGAACGGTGATGCGGAGAATCTGCTGATAGGCGTTCTGCAAGTTGTTCACATCGGTGGTCATTCTCGTCACCAGTCCTGATGTCGAGTATTTGTCGATGTCTGAGAAGGCGAAGCGCTGGATATTCCTGTACATTGCCTTACGCAGGTTGGTGGCAAAGCCCGAGGAGGCATAGGCCACGCTGCGCCCCGCCAGTATGCCGAAAGCCAGCGAGAGGAATGCCATACCGAGCATGACGGCACCGTATAGGCAGACATTCTCCATGCTGCCTGCGTTCAGTCCCTTGTCGATGAGCGATGCAGTCACATAGGGTATCAGCACATCCATTACCACCTCCATCGCCGTCCACACGGGGGTGAGGATGGAGGCAGTCCTATAACTGCCGATCTGTCTGATAAGTGTCTTGATCACCTCGTCTCGTCGCGTTTTTGTATTCTGGTTTCCGCCTGCATGTTAGTCCAGCGGAATCTCCGGGTGCTGCACGGCCAGAGGCAGGTCTTTCTGCGAGAGGTAGAACATGTAGAGGATGACGTCTTTCTTGCCTCGGTTTTCACCGTGGTGGATGGTGTTCACCATCTCGACGACAGCTTTTGCTTCCTTGCACGATGTGAATACGCTTGCGCCGCATACGAGGGTGGCGGCGAGCACCCAATTCATAATCTTTCTCATTTTATTGCTCAATGTTCAATATTCAATGTTTATAAGTTCACCAGGAACGATAGGCCCACCGTCACGTAGTTCATGGACTTGCGGGTCTTATACTCCCTGATATCCAGGCCCATACCGTCGTCGTATTTACCTGCCGTTTCCATCAGGCTGCCTGCACCTGTGGTCACACCCTCCCGCACAAAGTGGAAGGGGTCGTATCTGGCAGTGAAGTCCTTGCGGGTGTAGTCGTAGTCGCAGAAGAAGCGCCAAGAGAAATTGGACTTATAGCGATAGGTGAGCGAGAGCCCCGTGCCAAACGAAGTTGACGCCTTAGCACCTATGGTGAGGTATTCCCATTCGTCAGTCCATTTCTCACCCGTATTGTTGGGGTACATCAGGTCGTTGATTGTCAGTTTGGGGTCGCCATTGGGCAGTCTCATATCCGGTCGGTTGTCGAGTCCCATCGTGTAACTGATGTCTTTCCTGTTGCCCTCTGCGTGGCCGTCGATGTCAAGCTCCTGCGTGACGGAACGACCGACGAGCGCCTTAGTGCCCAGGGAGAAATGTCTGCTGAGCGGCAAGTTGAAATACACGCCCAGACTGGCCGTGAACTCTGTGATGTGGTCGCTCTTCACGATACCATAGCAGTCTGTGACGGGAGCGTTGTCATTCCAGACACTCTCCGAATCCTCCTTATAGCCCACCTTGTTCAGGTAAGTGAGAACGTTCTGGATCTCTTGTTCCTCGGTGGTAGCGGGCAGCACATAGTCACCGGGATATGCCGACTCATAGAGGTGTTGCAGGCCCAGCCATGCATCAATGGCCTCGACAGATACATAATCGGCAAAGTCTCCGAAATCCTTGACCGACTGTGCCCTGAGCCTAAGACGGCCACCTACGCCCACGTACTTATTGAAGAAGTAAGCTCCCTCGGCGTCGACCACTGTGGCGGCACGGAACTTGAGGTTCATCGTCTTTCCCTCATTCACGAACGCAAGGTCCTTGCTGCCAAGGCCCGCACCCATGGAGATACTGAAAAAAGTGGGATTCTCGCTGTTCAGTTCGAGGTCGTTGCGCAACAGTCCCTTCTGTTTGAACAGCAAGTCGCAGAGGGCGTAGCCCAATTCACCGGACAGAATACCAATACCGGCACCCGACATCACGTCGCTGATCCAGTGACGGTTGTTGAGCACACGCATCACACCCGTGGCTGTTGCTACACCATAGCCCGCTACCGACCACCAGGGTGAGCGTGTCAGACCGTACTCTTTATGCAGCAGCGTGGCACCCACAAAGGCCGTTGCCGTATGGCCGGAGGGCCAGGAGTTGGCCGTCGATCCGTCGGGGCGCATCTCCTTGGCGGAGTATTTGATGCTGTTGACGAGGGCTGCCATGATGAGATACGACATACCGGCACTTGCCAGCAGTCGGGGCCAGTCGCTACGTCCTTCATAGCCACCCAGTTTCAGTCCCACAACCATCGCCGGGCCGAAGAACTGCGTATAGTCGTCGATACCCGTCTTGAAGTCGGTCAAGAGTTGGGTGTTACCCTTTCCGCCCTGTTCCGCCTTGGCATTAACGCGGAACATGGCCTTGTCGCTCTTGAGGGCCCAGCCTGCCACGAACAGAGGGACACCGACGAAGGTCATGTCGTCCATGAACTTGTAGGGCTTGACGCCTGGATTCGTCTTCGACTTGAAGATGTCAAAGTCCATCTTGGGACTGGAGCTGGTCGTCGGGGCTAATCTGTCAAAGTTGAGTGTCGACTGTTCGGGCAGTTTGACCAGTTCGGCCTTCATTTCTGGTGTTTCGAGCGTCAGGGATTCCATGTCTCGATAATTATCAGCGTTGGCCTGACAGGTCAGGCCAACGGCGATGAGTAGTAATGACAGTTTCTTCATATCTTACGATTGATTTTGTTCGAGCGTCATGATGTTCACCTTTACTTCGTTCCACCGCCGAGGGCAACGTAGAGGGAGATGAGGGCCTGGGCACCGTTGTACATGTTCGATGCCTCGTTGAGCTGGGCGTTGAGCAGCGACTCCTGGGCGGTGAGCACCTCGAGGTACTGGGCCTTACCGTTGTCCATCAGCTCATGGGTGCCGACATAGGCCTCGTGGAGCACCTCCACCTGACGGTGGTAGTATTCATGATTCTCACGGGCAGCACGGCAGTCGGCTATCGCCTCGTTCACTTGGTTGCCGGCATCGACGACGGCCTGCACATACTTCTTCTTCAGGTTCTCCTCGGTGAGCTGGGCCGTCTTGTAGTTGGCATTGATCTCACCACGGGCGAAGATGGGCTGCGAGAGCTGGCCGACGAGCTGCAGCAGCAGCTTGCCGGGATTGACGAGTCCGCCATTATTGGTCCATCCGAGCTCTCCTGACAGCGTGATGCTGGGATAGAAGGCAGCACGGGCGGCCTGCACGTTGTAGAAAGCCTCTTCAATGTAGAAATTAGCCAGACGGATGTCAGGACGGCGCTCCAGCATCATGGCGGGCACACCGACTTTCATATACCGCTCCTCGAACAACCGTTTGTCTGCAGAGGAGTGATACTCATCTGCATACCATTTCGAACGTTCGATGTGCTGCGGGGTGATGCAGAGCAGGCTGCAGATCTCGTTCTCGGTAGAACGGATGCTGCGCTTGATGGCGACGATCTGGAGCTTCACGTCGAGCCACGACGACTCCTGCTGGTTGACGGCCGTCGAGTAGGCCTGACCGTTCTCGTAGAGGGCCTGTTGTGTATCCAAAGAAGCCTTCCACAGACTGTCGGTCGCGATCAGGATGTCCAGTTCTCGGTCGAGCAGCTGGAGATAGAAATACTCCTGTGCGAGGGTACTGATGAGATTGGAGCGTGTGGACTCCTCGGTCATCTGTGCCTGCAGCAGGGCGGCCTTGGCAGCGCGCTTCTTGTTCCTCAGGGAACCGAACACGTCGACATTCCAGGACACATCCAACGGGATGGTGTAGCCCTTCGACCACGACTCGCTGCCGAACTTGCTGAACGAGCCCTGCGGGGAGAAATAGACCGAAGGCAGGAATGCCAGCTTCTTGGTTCTCAGCAAGACCTGACTCTTCTCGACATTGATACGGGCAGAGTTCAGATCGGTGTTGTTGGCCAGCGCCTGCTCAATCAACTGCTGCAACAGGGGGTCGGTGAAGAACTCACGCCACGACATCTCGGCAATGGACTCGCTGCCCGAAGCCGACGTGATGTCCTGCGTGGCACCGAAGACGCCCTCGGGCTCCTGCACAGTCTTCTCATAATTATTGTATAAGCCGCAGCCCGACAGCATCAGACCCGCGAACAATATTAATACTACTTTTTTCATCTTTGAATACTATTAATCATTGTTTGTCACTTCGACAGTTTTCTTACCCATAAATTTCTCGTGCAGATTCTGGAACACGATGAAGAAGGCGGGGACGACGAACAGGAGGGCCATAGTACCGATACTCATACCACCGATGACGCCGAGGGCAAGGGCACGGTTACCGTTGGCACCTGCACCACCCTCGATGACGAGCGGTATCATACCGATGATCATCGTGGCCACGGTCATCAGGATCGGGCGCAGACGCTCTTTACAAGCCTCGAAGGCTGCATCAACGATGGTCATGCCCTGAGCACGGCGCTCTGTGGCGAACTCCGTAATCAGGATGGCCGTCTTGGCGAGCAGTCCGATCAACATGATTACACCCGTCTGGAGATAGATGTTGTTGTCCATGCCGGGCAGTTGCAGCATATTACCGAAATAGGCGAACACGAAGGCACCCATCAGTCCGAATGGTACGCTGAAAAGCACAGCCAACGGCGTGAACCAGGAGTTGTAGAGGGATCCCAGGATGAGGTAGATCAGAATCACACAGATGACATAGATGATACCGGTGGTGTTAGAGCCGGCAGCCTCCTCCAGTTCACGCGACATACCGCTATACTCGAAGGTAGCTGTACCGGGCATCTCCTCCTTGAACACCTCGGCGATCACCTTGTGCACCTCGCCCTCGCTGTAGCCACCGGCTGGTGTGATATAACAGGAGATACTCTGGAAGAGGTTGAAGTGCTCAATGCTCGACGGACCGACCACACGTTTCAGACTGACGAACTCCGAGATAGGCGTCATCCTGCCGTCACCCACCTTCATGAAGATGTTGTTCAGTGACGACGGGTCGAGACGATACTCGGGTGCGGCACTGGCCATGATACGATAGACCTTACCGAACTGGTTGAAGTTACCGACGTATGCACCACCACAGAAGCTGCCGAGGGTGCTAAGCACATCTGCCGGTGACACACCAGAGCGGTCACAATGGGCTGCATCGACTTCAACTTCGTATTTCGGATAGCGCTCAGAATAGGTTGATGTGGCAGAGCCGATTTCAGGGCGTTGTGACAGCTTGCTCAGGAACTGCTCCGTCTGCTTGGCAAACGCCGACAAGTCACCGTCCGTGGGATCCTCCACCACCAGACACACGCTGTTGTTGCTACCATAGCCGGGAATCTGCGGCATCTGGAAGGGAATCACCTGCAATTCCTTGATCTCCATACAGTCGTAATAGAACCGACCCATGACAAGGTCGATCAAGTGGTTCATACCCGGACGATCTTCCCAGTTCTTCAGACGGACGACGAGGGTGGCAAAGTTAGAACCCTCACCATTGAGCATACCATAGCCTACGGCCACGGCGAAGCTCTCCAGTTCGGGAATCTGCTTCACCTTCTCCTCTACTTTTTTCACCATCTCACGGGTCTGCTGCAGCGTTGTACCTTCAGGTGCACTGATGTCAGCCAGGAACACGCCTTGGTCCTCCTGAGGTACGAGGCCCGACGGCAGACTCTTCATGAAGAACGCCAACAGCACGGCGGCAATGGCCAGCAGACTCCATGACAGGATGGGGCGCTTGATGAACTTCTGCACGCTCTTGCTGTATTTGTTATAGATGGCATTATAGCTCGCTTCGTAAGCTTTCTTGGTATAATAGGTCAGGCTCTTGCCCTCCTGCTTGCCGTTCGTCACCTTCATCATAATGGCACAGAGGGCAGGGCAGAGTGTCAAGGCCGAAACGCACGACAGACCGACAGATGAGGCAATCGTCACACCGAACTGGGTAAAGAACGTCCCCGAGGTGCCTGGCATGAACGTCACAGGAATGAACACCGCCATAAATACCAGTGTACAGGAGATAACTGCCACAGACACCTCGCTCATGGCCTGTCTTGTGGCCTCGCGGGCATCGCTGATACCACCCTCCATCTTCGCCATCACGGCCTCGACCACCACAATGGCATCATCGACCACCGTACCGATGGCGAGCACCAGGGCAAACAGCGTCAGGATGTTGAGTGAGAAACCGGCCAGCGACACGATGGCAAACGTACCTAACAGCGATACGACGATCGAGATACTCGGAATGATTGTGGCCTTGAAGTTCTGCAAGAAGAAGAACACCACCAAGATCACCAGGATAATGGCGATGACGAGCGTCTCCACCACATTATGGATGGCTGCAAACAGGAAGTCGTCGCTGGTCATCATTGTCACGAATTCCAGACCGGCAGGCATCGACGGCTTCATATCCTCAAACGTCTTGTTGATCCGCGCGTTGACCTCCGTGGCGTTGGCACCCGGTGCCTGGAACACCATGAAGAGGGCGCCCGGCGAGTCGTTGATATTCGACGTGTAGTTGTAGCTCATGGCACCGATCTTCACCTCTGCCACGTCGCCCAGGTGAAGCACATGTCCGCTATCGCCGGTCTTGAGCACAATGTTCTCAAACTCCTCAATGCTCTTCAAAGTACCCTTGTACCGCATCGAGAACTGGTAAGAGTTCTCCGACTGCTCACCTAAGGAACCTGTACCCGCAACGAAACTCTGTTTGTTGATCGCTGCGAAGATGTCATTCGGCTCCAGATTGTACTGTGCCATCACGTCGGGCTTCATCCAGATGCGCAAAGCGTAGGTCTTACCAAGGCTCTGTACGTTGCCCACGCCGGTAATACGCATCAGTCGTGGCTTGATATTGATATCCACGTAGTTCGAGATGAAGTCCTCGTCGTACTTGCCGTCAACGCTTCTGACGGCAAAGATCTGCAGGATGTTACTCTGCTGCTTCTGTACCGTCACACCCACCTTGTTCACTTCGGCAGGCAGCATAGCCTGGGCACGGGTCACGCGGTTCTGCACGTTCACCGCCGCCATGTCGGGATCGACGCCTTGCTTGAAATACACATTGATACTCACCATACCGTTCGAAGCGGCCTTCGAAGTCATGTAGGTCATATCATTCACACCGTTGATAGCCTCTTCAAGCGGCTGGATGACAGATTTCATCACGGTGTTCTCGTCAGCACCGTCATAGCTGGTGGAGACAAGCACCGTAGGCGGTGCGATGTCGGGATACTGTTCCACGGCCAGCGTCTTCATCGAGATGAAACCTACCAGCGCGATGACAATCGAGATGGCACATGCCATCACGATCTTATTGATGAATATATTGTTCTTCATTCTTCGTTCTCATTAAACAAAACTTGTTGTCCTTCCTTGACGTTATTGGCACCAGTGGTTACGATCTTGTCGCCGACGCTCAGACCGCTCGTCACGATGCAGTCCTTGCCGTTGCCGACGTCCTCGACCGTCACGTCAATGGCCGTCGCCGTGCTGTCGGCTTGCACTTTATATACCAGCGACTTGTCCTGCAGGCGCACCACGGCGTTCTGGGGAATCACGATCACTTCTTTCTCGGAGTAGGGCAGTACGATGGTGCCCTGCACACCTGAATACAGAATACCGTCGGGGTTGGGGAACGAAGCCTTACACGACAGTGAACCCGTCGTGGCATTTACCACACCCGTCAAGCTGGTGATACGGCCCTTGTGGGGATACTCCGTGCCGTTCTTCATCACAAACGTCACGTCGGGCAGACTGGCGATGTACTTATCCACGTCGGCGGTCGACATGCTGTGCTGCACCATCTGCTCCACCAGCGATTCCGTCACCGAGAACTCTGCGTCCATATTGGAATTGCCGCTCACGATAGTCAATTGCATACCCGGCGACACCTGATCACCTGTACGGACGGGGATCTCACCGATACTGCCGGTCACAGGGGCTGTGATGGTACAGAATCCGAGGGTCACCCTGGCGCGGTTCGCCGTTGCACGGGCCTGTTTCACCGATGCCACAGCGTGCTTGTACGAGTTCTCAGCGTCGGTGAGCATATATTGGCTCACGATGTTCTTCTCAAACAGGTTCTTCGTCGATTCATACTCCAGCTTGGCAGAACTCTCGGCGGCCAATGCAGCCTCCAAGCTGGCCTGGGCGGCCTCTAAGTCCAACTGGGCGTTGCGGGGGTCGATCACAAAGAGCACGGTGCCTTTCGTCACCCGCTGGCCTTCGGTGACGGCGATCCTTGTCAACTGTCCGCTCACCTGAGGACTGATGATGACGTCGGTACGGCCCTTCATCCTGGCGCTGTACTTCACAGGCACGGTGATGTCCTGCTTTTCGACGGTTAGTGTCTCGAACGAGGTGTTCTTTTCTTTGGGCATGTTCAGGTTACATGAACCGAATCCGGCCACTAAACAGATCATGGAGATCCACTTTAAATAATGCTTTCTGTTCATTTTGTTATAATTTGATATCATTAATTGTTTTACTAAGTTTAGGTTTTGCAAAGGTAAGCATATTTCCCCAAATAACAAAACCTGAGTGCCAAAAAATGCACATTTTGCATATTTTGAAACACATTTTGCATATTTTGAAAGCCAAATCACGGATATTCGACATCCATTCACGATAATTCTACATCAAATAGATGGCCATCATCGTCAGGTCGTCGTTGGGTTCGGCGCCGTCACGGTGTTTCTCCACCTCGGCGGCCATAGACTCTATCAGCTGGCGGGCATCCTTGGACTGCGTCTTCTGGATGATGGCAAGCATCCGGTCGTTGCCTAACAATTGGCGATGATTGTTCTCGGCCTCATTCAGTCCGTCGGTATAAATGAACAGAGGCCTGCCCTTGATGCTGTCAATCTCCTCGCCTTTGAACGCCATGCCGGGCATCGGCCCGATAGGCACGTTGTGATTCACCTTGAGGAAGTCGCAACGGCTGTTGCCGACATCGATGACGGGCGGGTTGTGTCCGGCATTGCAAAAGTCGAGGTGGCCTGTGTTGAGGTCTAATAATCCGACGAAAAGGGTCACGAACATACACAAGTCATTATCTTCTGACATGGCATCGTTGATGCGGGAACAGATGTCTGCGGGCATCAGGTTCTGGGTGGCCAGGGTTCGGAAGAGCCTCGTGACCTGCGCCATGAAGAGCGAGGCGGGCACACCCTTGCCGCTCACGTCGCCTAAGCAGAAGTAGAGTTTGTCGCCCTGAAGCAGGTAGCCGTACAGGTCGCCTCCCACCTCCTTGGCAGGGGTCATCATGGCATACATGTCCAGCCCCTTGTGCTGAGGGAATGCGGAGGGAACCATCGACATCTGAATATTACGGGCGACACCCAGTTCTCCTTCGATACGCTCCTGTTTGGCCTTCATCTTGGCCATCCGGTTGCGTACCCATGTAAAGATGACGAAGAAGATGACCAGGCCCACGAGCAGTATCGTCACCCCGATGAGTCGCTGATGTGATATCTCGGCCTCCCGCTCAGCGATCATTCGTTCCTTGCCCTCCACGTCATAGATGGTAGCCATCTCGGCCGTTGCGTCGCGCCGCTGTCTGGCGAGGGCCGTATCATACTGCTCGGCTATCTGCATCGCCACG
>JAEEGG010008872.1_pt1 | contig 22670 bp, 16 predicted proteins | sample 9134161 | NCBI WGS metagenome assembly JAEEGG01 (sample SAMN16246543, study PRJNA631951) | gut metagenome | biome: gut microbiome; feature: rumen; material: CR-attached | host: Bos | place: Iran: Karaj | collected 2018-10
CGGATACTTCTGGAGGAAGATGTTGTTGTAGATTCTGTCATCACCGTGAAGTATTGTCATAAAGCCTGCGACCTCGGTCCTGTGGCGGATGTGGTAAGGCGTAAATCTGGGCTCGCGCTGTCCGTTGACTATGCTGTCAACTCCGGAGTTGATCAGCGCGAAGGAACCGAGCATCAGGTTGTGGACGCATGCAATGCCTTCACTGGGCATTACGACGGATACCTTTGAAAGAAGTATGTTATTATCTATCAATGTGGGACCGTGCCCTACTTCGATGAAAATATCATTGCTGAACATAGCTCCCTGCGCAGGCTTTCTGCCTTCGGGACGGAAGTTGTCATGCATGAGGTTTTGTGTTATACGTGCACCCTGAGCTTCCCAATCAAGCCATACTCCCATGATACAGTTATGAATGTGGTTTCTCCTGATGGTCACGTCGATGGCTGCATGCAGCTTGATACCGGCTGTTTCGGCTCCGCCCAGCTGCTGGGAATTACAAATGTGATGTATATGACAATCCTCGATAGTTGAGAAAACACCGCCCATTCTTCCGACGATACCGGTCTGTTCGCAGTGATGAACGTGGCATCTCCTGATTATATGGCTGCCGACCTTTTCCTTAAGCCATCCGTGGAACTGGCCCCGGCATACCGCGTCGCGCTCCATCTGCGTCGGGCTCTTGACATGCTTTGTGTAAAAATACATATCGTTTTCCGGATCCCTGTATTTTCCGAGCGAGATACCGCAGCAGCGGCTGTTTGAAACCTCGCAGTCCTCGATGATCCAGCCCTTGCTCCAATGAGGACCGATGAGACCGTCCTGATATGCTGCGGGAGGTGCCCATGTAGTCGCGCCCTTCGTGATGATAAAGCCGGATACGGTTATGTATCCCCTACCGGGTTTTGAAGGCATGAAGCAGTTTCTCCTGACGGAGATCTCCGTTTTTTCCTTATTGGGATCAAGCCCGTGGAAATTTGCATAGAGAACTGTTTTGCCGTCCTTCTGTTCCGTGAACCATTTGTAGGTCGATTCCTCAAGATTGTAGGCACATTCGTCCGGCCTGCCTGCGATACACTCTTCAAGGGAGACTGTTTCGTACATCATAAGGTCATTGATAAATACTGCACCGGTATGTCTTACCGTGGGAGCAAAGTACCAGTCTCCGCAGACAAACGTGGTATAGGGATTGTATGCCCCGAATATACCGTTGTCAACCTCTGCCTTCCAAACGTCACCCTCGTATTTTTCCCAGGTCTTAAGTTCCTCTGCACCGGTGATGACCGCACCCAGTTTTTCTTCAGAGCGGTAAACTATCCTTTTTTCGGCGGTACCCCCGTTTACAGGATTAACGTATTCACGATAGATTCCGGGAGCAACTATGACTTCATCCCCGGGAACAGCAATCTTGGCTGCGTCATTGATGTGACGGAAGGGCATTTCCTTGGAACCGTTGCCGTCGCGTGATGCATCGGCTTTTACATAATATATCATATATCCTCCTCCTTTTATCCGATGATATCCGGATGATAAAACAAATTTTTTGGGTTTTGAAAGCGGACAGACCGTATGTCAATATCACCTCAAAAAGTTACATGAACAGAGGCTCGTACCAGCGATATCTGTACCTTTCGTTTGTTGCTTCATCTATGGCGATGATCTCTTCATCCGTCAAAAGGAAATAGACATTGGTATAATTACCGTCCTCGTCCTTGATATCGTTCCAGGTAACATCGATGTGGTACCATGTCCCGTCGATATTTACATAATTCCATATATGCGAACCGCGGTTGTTTACAAGGACATTATTCTCTATCCCCAGAATGTTAAGAATGATACGGAGTGCCGCGGTATAGGCTTCGCACACGCCGTCCCCGAGGAAGAACACGCCGTCGGCATCTCTTTGGGGACATTCTGCCTTTGCGGGAATGGGAGAAGAGTAGGTAGTCATATCGCATATCCTGTTGTTGATATAGAGAAGAGCTTCTTTTATATCATCGGGATAAAGTGATATCGCTTCATTAGCCAGCTGATAAGCCGCATCAAGGACTTCTCTGACCTCTTCGCTGATCTCATAGTCGGTATGTCTCAGATATGTTATTGCCTTCCAGGCTTTTTTATATGTAGGTTTGAGTATGAGCGAAGAGTCTTCTTTGGCAGCATAAAGGCCCATCGCCGGCATATATCCGCTGAGCTCGCTGTAATAGATCAGACGGTTGCTGATGATCTTCCACCAGTAAGGTGCGTCATATCTGTCGTATTTGACTTCAATATATGACGCTCCGTTCTCGAGAGCTTCTCTCAGATCGAGGATAAGGCTGTCGGGATCCTTTGCGGTAATGGTATAGGATGCCTGATAAGGGGTCTTTTCGTGCGGGATGAGGAGCCCGTAGGTCTTTGATCTTACCGTCACACTGCAGCTGTATTTCTTGTTTCCGCTTTTTGCGGTGATAACGGTCGTACCTTCGGATATACCTTTTACCCTGCCCTTTTTACGGCTTACGGTTGCAATGCTCTTGTCGGCACTGGTCCATTTAAAAGTACCGGAACTGTTTTTTATTTTTAGCTTAAAGGTTTCACCGGTATATATGGTCTTCTTCGTCCTGCTGATCTTTTCCGTTGCGGCATCGGCATGCCCATAGGGCAGGAAACGGACGCACTCGATAAAGAGGAGCAGGATGAGAAGCAATGAAAATAATCTTTTTAAGTCTGTTTTTTCTTTTATAATCATTTTATGAGCTTATGTGATAGAATTGAGATAAAGTTTTGATTTTTTAACATTTGCAGAAAGCTTTGCACCTACAAGTCCGGAAACTTCCTCGATGATGCTTACGGGTATGTAGAGCAGGTCGTTTTTCACGGTAGATTTTCCGTACTTAAGCGTAATCTTTGTTTTTTTGCCATTGGAATCCTTATAAGTTACGGTATAGGAGTTTTTTCCCTGCTTAAAGGTCAGGGTAACGCCGCCAAGCTTTATGGTTGCTTTCTTGCTCTTAAAGGTATATTTGCCTCCTGCGGCTTCAATAGCAGCTTTTGCGGGAACATAATAAACGGTCTGCTTTTTGCCGTCTGCTTTACCGGATACCTTGAATGCCTTTTCTTCAAGAGCCGTGGTTCCAAGATATACAGATATGTTCGCCTTCGCTTTTTTGAGTGCCGAAGAAGTGACGCTGACGGTTGAAGGAGCAGCGGGTTCGGTCTTGCCACCATCGTATGTGCCTGCTTCAAGATCGTCGACAACCTTCTGCACAGCCCTTGCGTAGGCTTTTGCACCATCAGCGTTGGGATGGATTGAATATGAAGAAACCATGCCTACTTCGCTGAGGTCTTCGGGCATGATCTTGGTGATGATCCCGTTGAAATAGGGCTCGGAGGTATATGCCTCGTGGCCTTCAAATTCTTTTTGAACATCGGCAAATACTATGTTTAAGCCCTCGCTGCGGCATTCCGCAACAAGCTTATCGAGCTCGGCGTTAAATTTTTCAACTGAGTCGTTTACGAGTGCGACCTTTTCAACCGAAACGGGAAGTTCGATGAATGAAACAACCTTAAAGCCTTCGGGATTTAAGAACTTGGGATAGCCTGCAACTATGATCGTTGCCTGGCTGCCGGCTTTTGCTGCAATATCGTTGTAAGCCTTTTTGATGTTATCCCTGATGCCGCCCTTTGCGCTGAATTTTGTCCAAACGTCATCGAGAGCTTTTTTAAGGGAATCTTCCGAGCCGGTTATGGCGCTTGAAACGATCTCTACAAAGCCCATATCATTGCCGCCGATAGTAACGGTAACGTAATCCACGCTTCCGGCTTCAAGTGTATCAAAAACTTCTAACTGGGGAGTGAGCTTACAGGTTCCGGAATAATCACCTCTTTTATAGGTTTTATCCTGTCCTTCATAAAAATGATTGGTCTTGGCTCCGGAGGAAGCGCGGAAAAACCAGTTTGTATCCTTATGATCTGCGAGTGTACCGGATACTCCGTTTATCTTAAGCTGACCGGACCAGGCAAGCTGTGATCTGTGTGCAAGCCAGTCCTCATCCTTGGTTTTTACTGCGTTGTCATTATCCTGTCCGAAGAAAGGTTCGATGCCTTCGCCTGATGAATAGGAATCACCGAGCGAAACCACGATCTTTTCGCCTGACTTCGCTGCCGCATCCGTTTCCTTTGAAGGAGCAAATGAAACCCCTGATATTACAAGTATGGCAGAAAGCAGGATTGCAATAAATTTCTTCATGTTTTTCATGTTGATTTGCCTCCTTTTTTTTAATCTCATTATACTATCGGGACAGGTAAAAATCAACTTAAACTTTCCTTAAGAATCAAAAAATAATTGACCGTGTAATGCGTTTTTGGTATACTTATGTTACTGTTGGAAAGAGGAAAAAAGGAGGTGCACAAAGGTGGATCTGGATGGAATAAAACGGTTTTACGAGGAAAACATGTACGGTGTTTGGCGGGACGGTGAAAACATAAGCTATGAACGTCTCGGACGGGACCCTAAGGAGACGGAGGTTACCGATAAGCCGCGTAATCCCTTTGAGGTGATCGGTGGTGAGCTTATAAGGATCACGGTGGAAAAGAACGGCAGAAAGACGTCGTTTACGGTACATGCGTTTGTCCCGGAGGATAGCAAAAAGAAAGACTATCCCAAGGGTTTTCCCTTTATCATATGCATGCATCCGATAATGTCTAAGGATACGGCTCTTGAAAGCGGTTACGCGGTTTTCTTCATGGAGAGCTACAGTATAGCTTCCGATGACATAAAGCATAACGGAGCATTTTACGATATATATCCGTACGGTACGGAAGCTTCTGAACAGACGGGAGTGCTCATGGCCTGGTCATGGGGCGTGTCAAAGGTACTTGATGCGGTCTGCTCGGGACTTGACGGTGAGCTTTTCCTTGATAAAAACGCCGCTATGGTTACCGGCGTGTCCAGATGGGGAAAAGCAACGGCGGTCTGCGGAGCCTTCGATAAACGTTTCAGGATGACCATACCCGCATGCTCGGGAGCCGGCGGACTGGCCCTATACAACTATTTTTCGAAGGGTAACACCTACGATCTTTCGTCAATAGGAGGTCCGAAGGAGTATACCTACGGAGAAAACGAGCCTTTAAGCTGTCTGCAGTCAGATGCCGAAAGAGGCTGGTTCAACGATGTTTTCTTAAAATACGGTAAGCCCGAGGATATCCCTATGGATCAGGAAAACCTTCCGGTGCTTGCAATGGATAAGGACAGATATTACTTTGTAATAGCCGCATGCATGAGTGAGGACTGGGTGAATGCTCCTTCAATGTGGGAATGCTATAAAAGAGCAGACAGGGTGTACTGTGAAAACGGTCTCAAGGATCATCTGGCAGTACATTTCCACAGAGAGGGACATGCGGTGACCGAAGAGGACATGCAGCTTATAATAGCATATTTTGACAGGATGTATTACGGGAAGGAAAACGGTCTTGATCGGGAAGCCCTGAAAACCACCGTGTTTGCGGGACAGGAGTACTAAAATACGGTTAATATCCTTCCTTTTAGCGGGAATGAAAAGCTTGACATCAACCATTAAAAATAGTATATTTATCTTTAAGTAACGGGGCATATTCTGCTACGGAGTATAAATAATTTTGATTCGGAGGAAGTGTGAATGTTTGGGGATGGTTCGAAAAAATATGAAAATGAGTATGAGGCACGTATTGCTGCGTTGGAAGAAGAGCTGAAGGAAGCTAAGCAAAGAACACAGCTTGAGAGCAAGAAGGTTGATATTTTAAACAGAAGTACACATCTTGGTATATGGACCGCTTATTACGGGGATAACGGAGAAATATCCGATGTTGAGTTTTCTGATGAGTTCCGTGATATGATCGGTTATACAAAGATCGAGTTCCCGGACAGCATGGATTCCCTTTCAAAGATAATACACAAGGATTATACAGAAAGGGTATTTGCAGCATACGGAGCAGCTGCCGCAGACAAGAGCAACCGTACTAAGTATGATATTGATTATCCGCTGCTCACAAAGCAGGACGGCTATAAATGGTTCCATGCCGCAGGAGACTGCATCCGCAGGCCTAACGGACTTCCGAGGGTATTTATAGGAACATTTACCGATATTGATGAGAAAAAGAAGACTTCCGAGGTACTGGAAGTGCAGCAGCGCCGTCAGGGTGCGGTCGATCTTATGATGCTTGAAGGCACATGGAGCATGGACCTTACAAAATACGCCATCGACAATCCGAATTCTCCTATGGTTTTTTCTACACAGTTTAAGGAAATCCTGGGATTCGGACGCGGGCATGAGCATGAATTCCCCGATATCATGCAGTCATGGATATCAAGGATCCATCCGGATGATGTAGCGGGCGCATCCGCAAAGATGGGAGAGCAGCTTGCAGATCCCAGCGGCAAGACCGTTTTCGATATGGAGTACCGTATGAAGCATCGTAACGGTGAGTATATATGGCTTCGTTCATCAAGTACCGTTGTATGGTCCAGAGACAAGGTTCCGCTGATGGCAGCAGGTACTATCCTCGATATTACCGAGCAGAAGAATAATAAGCTCCGTTTTGAACAGGAAATGGCTCCGAATATCCAGTCCTTAAAGAACGGTATCACAGAGATCGCATCTTCGGTTGACAATGCTACACGCCAGATGAACGAGATGGCTGAGCGTCAGGTAAATGTATCCGAATTTGCAAGAAAGATCGAGAAGGCTGTTGATGCTTCCATGACCATTATCGTGAGCATCCAGAGCATTGCGAACAGGACGAACCTTCTTTCTCTTAACGCCAGCATAGAGGCGGCAAGAGCCGGAGAGGCAGGACGCGGATTCGCCGTAGTTGCCGGCGAGGTACAGAACCTTGCAAAGTCAACCAAGGATACAACGGACAATATCTCAAAGCTTCTTCAGGATGTTAATAATTCCGTAAAGGAAATGCTTAACAAGCTCTCTCAGATAAGCGATACCATGATGGAAGAGAATGACGGTATGCAGGAAATCGATAAGACTATAAAGAACCTTCATAAATTCGCCGAGGATATCAGCAATATGTCCGAGAACCTGTATAAGTAAAAGAGTTTATACCGGCTATTAGATAAGAAGATATTAAGCAGGGCTTATAACGGGTCCTGCTTATTTTTTCGGATTGTTACACATAATAGAGCATGTTCTCGAAATGTATCTTCACTAACGCTCATGATGACAGACAGAACTTAATCTAACAGGATGTTTTAACGTGACATTGAATGCCATTTTGGTAATTGATAAAAAAAACATAAATTTTTAAAAAAGTACTTGCTTTTTTTTTATTTCGTGGTATTATATCATTTAGTTGGTTAGCACTCGAAAATGTTGAGTGCTAACAGAAGGACTAAATAATCAATTTTCAGGAGGCGTTATCATGAAATTAAGACCTTTAGGTGACAAAATCGTTTTGAAGCAGCTTGAAGCTGAAGAAACTACAAAATCAGGTATCATCCTTACTCCCAAGGCACAGGAAAAGCCCCAGCAGGCAGAAGTTATCGCTGTAGGCCCCGGCGGAGTTATTGACGGTAAAGAAGTTAAGATGCAGGTTAAGGTAGGAGAGAAGGTTATCTACTCCAAGTACGCAGGTACAGAGGTTAAGCTTGACGGCGAGGAATTCATCATTGTTAAACAGAACGATGTTATCGCAGTTGTTGAATGATAAAATGACAAAATGCTCATAATCCTCTTTAGTCATGGCTTCTACTTCGAGGGGATTATCTCTACCACGAAGTGGTTGAGATGCCTCACTGGCGAAGTGAAGCTGTCAGCGAAGCTGACTGATGAGGTGAAAACTATAAAACATCAGAATGTAAAATATTCAAATCAAGAATAAATAATTCATAAAAGGAGAATTATCATGGCAAAGGAAATCAAGAATGGCACAGACGCAAGGACGGCTCTTTGCGAAGGCGTAAATAAACTGGCAGATACCGTTAAGGTAACATTAGGACCCAAAGGAAGAAACGTAATACTTGACAAGTCATACGGTTCACCCCTCATCACAAACGACGGTGTAACGATCGCCAAAGAGATCGAGCTTGAAGACAGCTTCGAGAACATGGGCGCACAGATTGTTAAGGAAGTAGCTACCAAGACAAATGACGTAGCAGGTGACGGAACAACAACAGCTACAGTTCTTGCTCAGGCTATGATCAATGAAGGTGTTAAGAACCTTGCAGCAGGCGCTAACCCCATCGTACTCCGTAAGGGTATGCAGAAAGCTACCGAAGAGGCAGTTGCAGCTATCCTTAAGTACTCCGCAAAGGTTAACGGCAAGGAGCAGATTGCAAAGGTTGCAGCTATTTCCGCAGGCGACGAGACAGTAGGCCAGATGGTTGCAGACGCTATGGACAAGGTTTCAAAGGACGGCGTTATCACTATAGAAGAGTCAAAGACAATGCAGACCGAGCTTGACCTCGTAGAAGGCATGCAGTTTGACAAGGGTTATGTATCGGCTTACATGGCTACCGATATGGACAAGATGGAAGCAGTACTTGACGATCCCATGATCCTTATCACAGATAAGAAGATCAGCAACATCCAGGATATCCTTCCTATATTGGAAGAGATCATGAAGTCGGGCAAGAAGCTTCTGATCATCGCTGAGGATGTTGAGGGCGAGGCTCTTTCAACACTTGTTCTTAATAAGCTCAGAGGCGTATTCTCGGTAGTGGCTGTAAAGGCACCCGGATACGGTGACAGACGTAAGGCTATGCTTCAGGATATCGCAATCCTTACCGGCGGTACAGTTATCACAGAGGAACTCGGACTTGAGCTTAAGGATACTACATTTGAGCAGCTTGGACGTGCTAAGTCAGTTAAGGTTCAGAAGGAAAATACCATCATCGTTGACGGTGCAGGAGATCCTTCCGAGATCAAGGCTCGTATCGCACAGATCCGTGCACAGATCGGTGAGACAACATCCGATTTCGATAAAGAAAAGCTTCAGGAGCGTCTTGCAAAGCTTGCAGGCGGCGTAGCAGTTATCCGTGTAGGCGCTGCTACAGAAGCAGAAATGAAGGAAAAGAAACTCCGTATGGAGGATGCTCTTAACGCAACTCGTGCAGCGGTTGAGGAAGGTATCATCGCAGGCGGTGGATCAACATATATCCATGCGGCAGCAGATGCAGCAAAGAAGGTTGCAAAGCTTGAAGGTGACGAGAAGACCGGTGCTCAGATCGTATTAAAGGCACTTGAGGCTCCTCTTTACATCATCGCTACAAACGCAGGCGTTGAGGGAAGCGTAGTAGTTAATAAGGTAAAAGAATCAAAGGCAGGTATCGGTTACAACGCACTTGCGGATAAATATGTAAACATGGTAGAGGAAGGTATCCTTGATCCTACAAAGGTAGCACGTTCCGCTCTGCAGAACGCAACAAGCGTTGCTTCAACATTCCTTACAACAGAAGCAGCAGTAGCTACCATCAAGGAGCCCGCTCCCGCTCCGGCTATGCCTCAGGGTGCAGGCATGTATTAAAAGCAAAGTGAGCATTTAAAAAATTCTTGGCAAGCTTGCTTGCCGAAGAATTTTTATAAATGCGAACGCGCAATATGTATGAGTAAAAAAGCCCTGCGTTAAGCAGGGCGATTTACGAATACATTTGCAGCATTGCGAGAGTGCGAAGCACGTAGCAATGCGGTTGCTTTTAGAAAAAAACTTTTACTATAAGGAGATTCACATGACAGGTTCATACACCGAAGCCTCAGTAAAGCGCAAACCTGACATATCCTTTTATCTGACCAAAGTCAGTATGGTCATTCTGATAATAGGCTTGTTTGTCGTCGGCTTTCTGTCCACGCTAAAGATACTCATGTTTTTTGGTATAGGACTGGGATGCCTTGCAGGGTTCTACGTATTTCCGAGGCTGAGCGCGGAATATGAGTACATATTCTGTGACGGACAGATAGACTTTGACCGTATAAACGGCGGAGAGAGCCGTAAGACTGTTCTCAGGATAGATCTGGATAACATCGAGATCATGGCGCCAGAGAATTCTCATGAAATGGACAGATTCAGGAACTCCGAAATGAAGGTGAGGGACTTTTCCTCACATGATCCTGCGGCAAAGAAATTCTGTATTATCACAAGCGATGACAGTAACAGGACAAAGATACTGTTTGAGCCGTCGGAAAAGATGGTGGAGATGGCAAAACAGAAATCTCCGAGAAAAGTATTTACCGAATAAGATTTTTAGGACTGCAGATACAGGGAATCAAACCCGGTAGTGCAGTCCTTTTTATTGTATTTGACAAATCGGGGCAAATGAAGTATTATTATACTGTTTAATTATAATTTCATTGATGAGAGATGATCCGTAAACTATGACGAAAAAGGAATGGAAGAGAAGAAGGCTGAAAAGGCGTATAGCTGCGTTACTGGCTGTGGTTATCGTTCTGGGACTGATAGCCGGGGCTGTTTATTTTGTGGTTAAAGAGCTTAAGAAATCTTCAAATGCTGCTTCCAGGGATGACAGCATGTATCTTACGGTAAACGGAGTTACCAGGACCGGTGAAAAGTCGCCGCTTGTCGGGATCATAGACGTGAAGGACAGCGGGTTTAAAGGCTTAAGCGGCGTTGAGCTCCGTAACCGCTATGAACGCGCCGACATCCTTAATCCGTTTGTGTCCGAAACTGTAGAGACAGCTGCTCATTATTGTGTCGGGACCGATGGCGTATGCATTGAACTCATACCGCTTACAGAAAGAGTTCCGGGCACCGAGAACAACATTGTCATAGTATACAGCCCGGAAGAGGGCGGGGAGATGCCCGAAGAGGAGAGAAAAGCCATAGAGGATCTGTTAAAAGAGCTTTGCGACGAATATTCCATCGATGAAGAAAACGTAAGGGGATTTAAACTGTGATCCCGTATTATGAAGGAGACTTGAAATGAATATTGATGAATTTGAAGGTATTATGAAAAAATACGGACAGGAAGCTGTGCTTGACAAGGTTCGTGAGATGAACGAGAAGGACAGAAGCCGTATTTTAAAGCAGTGTGATTTCCTGGATTTCAGTTTTCTGAAAGCCTTATCGGCGAAGGAAAATGTACGCGGTAAGATAGAACCCATACGTACGATGAAGCTTTCAGAGATATCCGAAAAGAAGGAATATTTTGAGAAGCTCGGAACCGAGGCAATCAAATCGGGCAAAGTCGCAGCCCTCGTGCTGGCAGGCGGTATGGGAACAAGGCTTGGAAGCGACCATGCAAAAGGCATGTACGATATAGGAATGACCAAACCCGTTTATATTTTCCAGAGGATGTTCGAAAACCTGCTGGACGTTGTAAACAAGACCGGAGCATGGGTTCCTCTGTTTATCATGACAAGTTTGTTCAATGACAGGGAAATAAAAGAATTCCTGGTAGAACACAGATGCTTCGGCTACGATCCGAGATATGTGAAGTTCTTTGTACAGGATATGTCCCCCTGTGTTGGTATTGATGGCAACATCCTGTTCTGCAAGCCCGACGAGTTTGCAATGTCACCTAACGGGAACGGAGGATTCTATTCCTCGATGATGAGCGCGGGACTTGATAAATACTGTAAGGAAAACGGTGTGGAGTACATCAATGTATTTGCCGTTGACAATGTACTTCAGAGGATTGCAGACCCGGTATTCGTAGGTGCGACCATAGACAGCGGATGCGCAACGGGAGCCAAGGTTGTAAGAAAGGCAGATCCGGGTGAGAAGGTAGGTTCCATATGCCTTGAGGACGGAGCTCCTTCTGTCGTAGAGTATTACGAAATGACGGATGAGCTTTTGCAGGCAAAGGATAAGGACGGAGAGCCCGCATATGAATACGGGGTAATACTTAATTATCTTTTCAGGTTAAAGGAAATGGACGGCATCGTAAGAACAGAGATGCCGGTACATGTTGTAAAGAAGAAGGTTCCCTTCCTTCAGAAGTCTGACGCATCGTCAACAGGTTATGTAACGGTAAATCCGGAGGAGCCAAACGCATATAAGCTTGAGACGCTCACTCTTGATTTTGTACGCCTGATGGGAAGCTGCCTGCCTTTTGAGGTTGTCAGGGAATATGAGTTCGCTCCCATAAAGAACGCTATGGGTATCGATTCCGTTCAGAGCGCAAGAAAGATGCTGCTTAACATAGGCTACGAGCTGTAAAAAAGAAAAGGTCTGATGAAAACCATCAGACCGAAATTGTTTTTGGATTTAGTTTCTGCCACAGCAGAATTTGTACTTCTTACCGGAACCGCAGGGACACGGATCGTTACGTCCGGGCTTTTTCTCAACATGAACTGTACCGGAGTTCTTCTGCTCCTTGTAGAGCTCTTTTCTCCGTTCCTCAGTTAAGATGTCGTTCCACTCGGGAAGACCGTAAAGCCAGTCGGCTTTTGCTGCGACCATGTTGTAGTAAAGCTTTTCGGGATCATAGTCAAGGCTTACCTCGGTATCGGCGTCCATCTCCTCTATCGGATTGGGTGTCTTAAGGCTGTCATTGATACCGTCAAGTACGCCTGTCATAAGAGACAGATCGAATCCGAATTTATCGGCAAGTGCCTGAACCGTACCTGTAACGGGAGTACCGTTCTGTGAAAGGATCTCGGAATAGAAGCCTTTTTCCTTCTCAAAGTAATTTGTCCAGAAAATATTGGACTCGTAATCGTTACGTTCTGTTTCATAAGCGCTTTTGCGCCAGTCAGATAATAAACTCATATTAACTCCGTTCTGCAGCTGTCTGCTTTATGTGTTGGTTAGTATTATAATATGGTTTTGCGAATTTTGCAATAGTAATATAAGGACTCTTTTTGATTATGGATGAATACTATACGGTAAAAAGTGAATGCAGTGCGGAGATAACCGAGAAAAAATCAAGGTTTATCGCCACTATAAGGCACGTCTCTTCCGAAGCTGAGGCGTTGGATTTCATCCAGGAAATGAAGAAAAAATACTGGGACGCAAGGCATAACTGTTCGGCTTATGTTATTTCCGAGCGCATAAAGACGGAGGAAAAGGACAAGGCAGCGTTTAAAGATACGGAAAAATGCAATGATGACGGGGAACCGTCAAAAACAGCGGGAAGCCCCATACTTGAAACCATAAAGGGCACGGGGCTTAAGAATGTCGCAATCGTTGTGACGAGATACTTCGGAGGAGTTCTTCTGGGCACGGGCGGACTGGTAAGAGCCTATTCGCAGGCAGCCGCTTCATGCATAGAGGCTGCTGAAAAGGTAAAGATGCAGCTGTTCAACAAGGTCGAGCTTGTTACGGATTATACAAGCTACGGAAAGTTTTCCTATCTGGCAGGGGAGGAAAAGGCGGTAATAACGGATACCTGCTATACGGAGAATGTTTTATGCACATTTTTATGTGATGATATAGCGCTGGGAAGGATCGGGAACCGCATGGCGGAGATCACTTCCGGCAAGGCATCTCTTAAAGTAATTGATAAGGATTTTTATACTGTGGAGATATGAGCATGGATTTCAGCAGAGACGGAATAAGCATAAAAAGAAAAAACCTAAAATCGGTATCGCGGCGTATGAGCAGCAAGATATTGCTCAACATATTCCGCTTTACTGTCATTGCTGTTGTTATCGTGACCATACTGCTGGTCGTTGCAGGCTTCGGAGCCTTCAAGGGTATACTTGATACAACTCCGGCCATAGAGATAGTCCAGCTCGAGGTAAAGGGCTACAGCTCGAAATCCCTGTTTACCGACGGAACCGTGGCACAGAATTTTGCGGGCTCCTCGGCCAACAGAGTTTACATCACCATAGACAAGGTACCGGAGATGGTCAAAAACGCATGTATAGCCATAGAGGACGAGCGTTTCTACCAGCATAGCGGTATCGACATAAGGACAATATTCCGTTCGGGATTCTCACTTGTGGAATCGGGCTTCCATGCGGGCGGATCGACCATCACCCAGCAGCTGATAAAGAACCAGATATTCAGCGGCGGACGCGAGAAGTATTTTATCGACACGGTACTCAGAAAAATCCAGGAGCAGTATATTGCCATAAACCTTGAGCATGTACTCACCAAGGATGAGATACTTGAGTATTACATCAATCTGGTAAACTTCGGAAACGGAGCCTACGGCATAGAGACTGCGGCATTAAGCTATTTCGGCAAGTCCGTAGCGGATCTGACCCTTTCGGAAGTTGCCGTTATCGCAGGTATCCCGCTTTCACCCACAAGACTTAATCCCCGAACCAACCCTCAGGAGAACGTTGGCAGACGTAAGAGTGTTCTCGACAATATGCTGCGTCTTGAGATGATAACCCAGGAGCAGTATGACGAGGCCATGGCGGATACGGATAATGTATATATCCGTGTGGCAGAAAGCAGCAACAGGGACAACAAGGTTCAGGTGAACACATATTCGTATTTCACCGATGCGATGATAGACCAGCTTTATGAGGATCTTCAGGAAAGACTCGGATATACAAGGAGTGAGGCCGAACATCTTCTCTATTACGGCGGCATCACCATATATACGACTCAGGATCCCGAGGTTCAGAGAATAGTTGATAAATATTATCAGGATGAGAGCAATTTCCCCAAATTCGGATTTGACAGCTCGCACGGATCATGCTATGAACTGAGCGAATACAAGCTGTCCGTTCTTCATGCCGACGGTACGGAGATACATTACCAGAAATCACACTTCTTAAACTATTTCGCAGACTTTAAGGATACCAAGGGATATTATTACCATGAGGACGGCAAGAAGGTCGGTATAAACGAACTGTTCCTGAACATGGACGATATAGAGGATAAGATAGAGATATTCAAGGCCGCAATGGTTGATGAAGAAGCCGGGGACAAGATAACCGGAGAAAAGCTTGAGATAAATCCGCAGCCCCAGTCATCCATGACGATAATAGAGCAGTCAACAGGTAAGGTTGTGGCAATATACGGAGGAAGAGGTGAGAAGGTTGTCAGCCGTTCGCTTAACCGTGCATCCGGAACCACCCGTGCCGTAGGTTCAACCTTCAAGGTACTTGCTTCGTTCCTGCCGGCACTTGACGCGGGCGGGCTTACGCTTGCATCCGTTCAGGACGACTCGCCGTACTTTTATCCTAACGGGGGCAAAGAGGTAATCAACTGGTATAAGACCGGTTTCAGAGGCCTTCAGTCTATAAGGACCGGTATCTTTAACTCATTGAACATAGTAGCCGTAAAGACGCTTGAACAGATAGGTGCGCCTTTGGGATACGAATATCTTAAGAAATTAGGTTTTACTACGCTTGTAGACTATCGTGTGGATGAGGACGGACGTACATTTACCGATAAGACACTCACGATAGCGCTCGGCGGTTTGACCGACGGTGTTACCAATACGGAGCTTACGGCCGCATATGCCGCAATAGCAAACGGCGGTCTGTACAACAAGCCAATCTTCTATACAAAGGTACTGGACCATGAGGGAAATGTCATACTGAGCAATAAGACCGAGCCCAATCAGGTCATGAAGACATCCACCGCATGGCTGCTTACCGATGCGATGCACGATACCACGACAAAGGGAACAGGTACAAGACTTGCATTTAAGAAATATAAGATGCCCGTAGCCGGAAAGACCGGTACGGCAAGTAAGAACAGCGACCTCTGGTTCGTGGGTTTTACACCCTATTACACCTGTGCCGTATGGACAGGCTTCGACCATCCGTTCAATCAGTGGAACAAGTCTTACCAGCAGGATCTCTGGCGTAACATAATGGAAGAGATACATGCTTCAAAGAAGCTTGAAAACAAGACATGGGAAAAGCCCGAGTCCATTGTTGAGGCAACCATATGTACAAAATGCGGGAATCTGGCCGTCTACGGACTGTGTGACGAGGCAGAGGAAGGCAACTGCATAAAGACGGAGTACTTTGCAAAGGGAACCGTACCCACCAGGAAATGTACCTGCCATGTCAGGGTTACCCTGTGCAAGGATTCAAAGATGACTGCGGGAATATTCTGTCCCGAGACTAGCAAAGTATCAGCCGTATTGCTGCTGAAGAATGAAGATTACTCAAAATATGACGGTTTTCCGGGATATACGCACGGATGCGATGTATCCACATGGGATACACCGTATATCTACCACTCGGAAAAAATCTGTGATATCCATACCGAGCTGCTTCCCGATGACAATCCCGAAGGTCAGGAACCCGGAACCGACACCGGAGAGGGGGATGAACTGTTTGAAAAACAGGAGCATGACCGGGATGGCGGAGATGATGTATATCAGGGAGAATAAAAACTAGTTATCCTTGTTCTTGTTTGAAAACAGCCTGATAAGGTAAATAACTATAGGTACAAATATAGAAGCTCCGAGAGCACCCGTGAAAATGTTGAATGCATTATCCCAGTTGCTTATGGAGGCGACGAACGAGAGTACATACAGACCGACGATCACAAGGATACCGAGTATCGCAAGTATCCGTACGATCGGAGATGTGGTCTGTTTCGAAGGCTCCGGATTCCTGCCGGCGGTATTGCCGCTCTTTAAGGTTTCCGGAGTTTTTGTATTCTTATTAATATCTGGATCTGACATAGTGTTCTCCTTGTGTTATTCTGCCTCACGGCGTATTTTTTCCATATATTCCTTAAGCTTTGCCTCGTATCCCATATCCGAGAGCTTGTAGAAGGTCCTGCCCAAAAGCTCATCCGGAAGATACTGCTGGCTGACATAGTGGTTCTTATAGGCATGGGCATATTTATAATCAAGCCCGTGTCCAAGCTTCTTTGCCCCTTTATAATGAGCATCCTGCAGGTGGGGCGGGATCGTGTTTATGTGCTCCTCCTGAACGGATTGGAGACAGTCGTCAATCGCGCAGATCGCGGAATTGCTCTTAGGGGCACATGCGACGTATGCCGCAGCCTGGGCAAGTATTATACGGGATTCGGGCATACCGATCCTCTCTACCGATTCCGCAGCCGCATTGGCAACAACCAGCGCCATCGGATCGGCGTTTGAAACATCCTCTGCGGCGCAGATAACGATACGCCTTGCTATGAATTTAATATCCTCGCCGGCAGCGAGCATCCTTGCAAGATAATATATTGCCGCATCCGGATCGGAACCCCGCATGCTCTTTATAAACGCGGAAATGGTATCATAGTGGTTGTCCCCAGCCTTGTCATACTTAAGAACCCTCTTCTGTATGCATTCGGAAGCGATGTCGAGGGTTATGTGTATGAGACCGTCGGGGCTTTTTTCGGTAGTAAGAATGCCAAGCTCTACGGCGTTGAGAGCCGAACGCGCGTCGCCGTCCGCCATGGAGCTTAGAAATTCAAGGGCATCATCGTCTATAACAGCGTTGAAAGCACCCATGCCCTTTTCGGTGTCGTTCACAGCCCTTAGAATGAGAGTCTTAACAGCCTCCTTGTCAAGGGGCTTCAGCTCAAAAACATGGGAGCGGGAGATAAGTGCGCCGTTTACCTCGAAATAAGGGTTTTCGGTCGTTGCGCCTATAAGTATGATCGTACCATCCTCCACAAAAGGAAGCAGAAAATCCTGCTGCCCCTTGTTAAAACGGTGGATCTCATCTATGAAAAGGATGGTCTTCCTGCCGTATCCGCCAAGATTCTTCTTGGCCTGTTCCACAACATCCTCCATATCCTTCTTGCCTGCGGAGGTTGCGTTTATCTGGCAAAAATCCGATTTCGTAGTTGCGGCGATAACCTTTGCAAGAGTCGTCTTCCCCGTTCCGGGAGGACCGTAAAAGATGACCGAGCTGATACGGTCAGCCTTTATCGCACGGTATAGGAGCTTATCCTTACCGATGATATGCTCCTGGCCGACCACCTCATCTAAGGAGGTGGGACGCATCCTTGAAGCAAGAGGCGATTCACGATCCTTGTTGTTTTGTTCCATGAAACTGAATAAATCCATCTTTTTATTCCTTCTGCTCCGAATCTTCGTCTGAGTCAAGCAACGCCCCGCTAGTATAGGAAGCCGCCGTATTCCACAGGAACCACTGGGAGTATCCTGCGTCATACACCGCATTGATCTCAGAACGTACCTCGTTTGATCCGTACTCAATATGATTGTTTACCCAGGTTGCGGTAAAGTCCTGAAGCCATGGCCGCACCTCCGCGACGTTCTCATCGGCATCAAGCATGTAGAGAACCTTCTGAGAATCCATAAGCGCATGATAAACAAGCTCGTAAGGATGGCAGTCGGGATAATCAAGACCGTAGTAGCCGTTTCCGTAATGGGAAGGATAAACCATGGGGCATATGTAATCAAGATACTTAGCCATGTTGAAATAATTCTGGCTGACTATCCTCGCATCGGTTGCACTCGATATAACAGAGCCGTAAACATCGCAGGAAACAAAAGCACCCATCGGCTTGATGACCTCACAGACTTTTCTTATGCCCTCTGTGATGATCTCCATACGCGTTGTTTCCAGGGCTCTCGGGCCGAATTCGACATTATCCATACCGCTGTCGGTAGAAAAACGGATATAGTCGAGGTTGATCTCGTCAAAGCCTACGTTAACACACTGTTTGCAGATCTCTATAAGATAGTCCCAGACACGATCGTCATAGGGATTTACCCACGGGAGTCCCGAGGAATCCCTGAAGAGTGAACCGTCCCTGTTTTTTAAGGCGAGATCGGGCATCTTTTCGGCAAGGACAGGATCCTTAAGAGAAACAACCCTGGCGATAAGGTACACGCCGTGCTACTTGAGCCTTTTAACAGTAGCTTCGATATCGGTGATGGTATCCGTGCAGGCGTCAATCTCCCTTGCCATGTCGTAATCCATCATATAGGTGATGTACCCCTTGTCATTCTTTATATCGATGACCATGGCGTTAAGCTCGGTATTATCGACAAGCTCAAGAGCTTCATCGATCTTCCTGTTGAAATAACCAGAGGGTATATAGATACCCTTTGCGTTGACCTTGGTACGAGTATCGACAAAATCACTCATCCATACATCGTCATCCCGGTTTCCCGATTTTGACAAAAGGCTTGATATGTCGGGTTCGGACCAGAGCATGTAGATACCGTTTGTATTTGAATTATGATCGGAACTTGACCATGAAGCCGTTTCATAGTCAGTAACCGTTTCGATAACCTCTTCCTCGTAATCGTCTGTGTCAAGGATGATCTTTGTAAATGAATATCCGCAAACACCGACCAGAAAAGCGGTTATTACAAGCATAAGAGTGATGTGGCGCCTGTTTCTCCGGCGCTTCCTGCTCTTTGCCGTATAAAAAAACATATTGTCCATTAAATGCCTCCGGAAAATAACCTCATGCGTGAGGTTAAAGGCTGTACTTAAAGAGCGGTCTGCCCCTTTGTACAAATAACAGTAACATAATAATGTAAAACTCGTATTTTGTCAAATCCAAATCAAATCTAATCCAATATTATACATTGACATCGAGGGGTGTAGGATTTAGAATGAAATTAAAACAATGTCATTCTGAGCGAAGCGAAGAATCCTTAAAATGTATGACATAAGATCCTTCGCTAACGCTCAGGATGACAAACATAAACAAACTCGGCGTCAATGCTAAACAAGGATTAACTCAACGTCAATGACGAGCAAAAAACAAACTCAATGACAAGCAAAAACTAACTTGATGCAAATGAAATAATAACTCTCGGAGGGAAATGATATGCCTGTTACATGCTATACAGATGAGAAGAAAAACATAAGGTTCAAGCTGGATACGCCTGCGTCCACATATATCATGCAGACCGCCGATACCGACGGCTTCCTGCTCCATGTTTACTACGGAAGGCGTCTGAAATCCATGGAGACGGACGATCTTGGCAGGATAGAACAGCACCCGTTCCTTCCTTCGGGAAACGAAAGGGAAAGATGCTCTTTTATGGACTGCGCTCCGTTCGAATACCCGACACACGGGCTCGGAGATTACAGGGATGACGCATTCTCCGTGCTGAACGAAAACGGGCATACCGCAACATCCTTCAGTTATCTTAAACACAGGGTGTATAAGGGAAAGCCCGGGATAAAGGGACTCCCGGCAACCTTCGGAAAGGAAGAAGAATGCGAAACCCTTGAGATAACGGGTGAGGATACGGCAAACGGCCTTGAGATAACTCTTTTCTACACTGTATTTGAAAACACTGACGCCATAGCAAGACATGTAAGCATCAAAAACACCGGCAGATATAAAAACATCAAGCTGACTAAGGTATTGTCTTCATGCACGGAATTTTACGGGGATGAATATGACACAATATTCCTACACGGATCATGGGCGCGGGAGAGGATCATAGACAGAAAGCCTTTGGGATACGGGAAACACTATGTATCTTCCTTAAGGGGAGAGTCGAGCCATCAGGAGCATCCGTTCATCACACTCCTCTCGAAGGATGCGGACGAGGACAGGGGAGACGTGTACGGTTTCAATTTCGTATATTCCGGGAATTTCATTGCACAGGCGGAAAAATCCCAGTTTGATACCGTAAGGGTCATGATGGGTATAAACCCCGTTGACTTCTGCTGGAACCTTAAGGCCGGAGAAGTGTTCGAGACTCCGGAGGTTATCAGCGTATATTCGCATGAAGGCATCGGAGGGATGACGAGGACTTTTCATGACCTTTACAGAAACAACCTGATACGCAGCAGATACAGGGACTGTGAGCGTCCCATACTCATAAACAACTGGGAGGCCACCTACTTTAATTTTGATACGGAAAAGCTCATATCCATAGCTAAACAGGCATCAGAACTTGGCATAGAGATGCTTGTCATGGATGACGGCTGGTTCGGTCACAGGGATGACGATTCATCCTCACTTGGCGACTGGACAGTAAATGAAGAAAAGCTTAAAGGAGGGCTTAAATATCTGGCAGATGAGATAAATAAGCTCGGCATGAAATTCGGCATATGGATGGAGCCTGAGATGATAAGCCCCGACTCCGATCTTTACCGCGCACATCCCGACTGGGCCATACAGCTTCCGGACAGAAAAGCCGCAATGAGCCGTGCTCAATACGTGCTCGATCTTTCAAGAAGAGATGTTATAGAATACACCTTCGGGCAGATATCGCGGATACTGAAAAGCGCCAATATCTCATACTTAAAGTGGGACATGAACCGTCAGCTGACGGACGTCGGAAGCTTCATGCTTGACAAGGAGGAACAGGGCGAGCTCTTCCACAGATACTGCCTCGGAGTATATGAGCTTCAGGAACGTCTGGTAACGGAGTTCCCGGACCTCTTGCTTGAAAACTGTTCGGGCGGCGGAGCCAGATTTGACCCCGGTATGCTCTATTACAGCCCGCAGATATGGACATCGGATGATCAGGATCCTGTAGAAAGGCTTAAGATCCAGCAGGGAACCGCGCTTATCTATCCGCTTTCAACGATGGGAGCCCATGTATGCGACTGCCCGAACCACTCCACCGGAAGAACTACTCCTTTTGCCACAAGAGGATATGTAGCGCTTGCCGGAACCTTCGGGTACGAGCTTGATGTGACAAGGATCCCGGAGGAAGACAGGAGGATGATTCCCGCGCAGGTTGCGATGTATCATAAATATAACAAGCTTGTACGGAACGGAGATTATTACCGTGTCGCATCCTACCTTGAAAACAGGGAGTGGGACTGCTGGGAGGTCGTTTCAAAGGACAAGACAGAAGCACTTGTGACTATCGTAAATGTCATCGGAAGGGTAAACTATAAGGCAAGGCTCATTAAGCTGAAAGGACTTAATCCCCAAAAGAAGTATGTACTTAAATATTTTGATATGAACACCGGTGACGAAGAAAAGAACGGCATGACGCTTTACGGGGATGCACTAATGTATGCCGGTATCAACATGACAGGAGACTATCATGGGGACTTCAAGGGGAGACTTCTGCATATAAATGAAGCTTAGGACAGAACTGATAAAAAATGAGCAATTATTATGTATAACAAATTTACGGATTGTGATATACTTTTGGTATTAAAATATACCAGACGGAGGGTTTACACATGAAGAAACAATGGCCATTGGACACCGCATTATCATTTGATCCTTATTTCGGAGAGCCGAACCGTGACGGAGATCAGGGTTACGAGCTGCTTCCCGACGGGAAAGTACTGATACATATTAAGGCGCCCAACGCAAAAGAGGTTGTTATCGACCAGTTCGGTACCATCCACAAATTTGAGAAGATCAATGACGAAATATGGGAGGCAAAGGCTGACCTTGGCAGAGGCTTCAAATATTTCTTTATCAAGATAGACGGAAATGAGGTCCTTAATCCTTACCTTCCCATAGGATACGGCTGCTGCCGCCCGATGAACTTCCTTGACATCCCCGTTCCGGGAGAAGAGGACTGGGATGAGCTTGAGGGCATACCCCACGGCGGAGTAACACGCAGATATTTCCCTTCATCCGTGACCGGAAAGCTTGAGATTTGCATGGTATATACACCTGCAAATTATGATGCGGCAAAGAAATATCCCGTACTTTACCTGCAGCACGGATACGGCGAGAACGAGACCGGCTGGGTTTACCAGGGACATGTGGGCCGCATCGCCGATAACCTTCTTGCAAAAGGCGAGATGAAAGAGATGATTATCGTAATGGGCAACGGCATGACACAGACCGACGAGCAGCCCGGCGGCTTCCCGCGTTTCACATTTATCGATGTGCTTCTGAAGGATTTCATCCCTTATGTGGAGTCCCATTACAACGTTTATACCGACAAATGG